>MDTB01127338.1_pt1 | contig 10814 bp, 8 predicted proteins | sample 811161 | NCBI WGS metagenome assembly MDTB01 (sample SAMN05326650, study PRJNA326480) | marine metagenome | isolation source: seawater | place: Mediterranean Sea | collected 2009 | reverse complement strand
TTAATAAGTACTTTTTAATTACATTAGTATTATGTACTATTGAAATATAAATTAAATTTGTTGCTAAAATATTTTTTTTTAACATTTCTTGCGAAATAAATGTTTTGTAGTTATTTTTTATTTTGGAGTTTATGTCGAATTTAATAATTCCATTTATGGATGACATTGAAATCTTTAATTTATTCTTTTTTGATAAACTAATTATTGATTTAGATAAGTAATTTTGTTTTTTTTTTATAATTTCCCAACTTTTTGTTTCTTTCATAATGTTTAAAGTTTTAATTGCAGCTGCTGTTCCTACACTTTCAGTCCAGAATGTACTACTAATAAAAGTATCTTGTGCACTGTCCATAATTTTTCCTTTTCCAATAACAGCTGTGATTGGAAATCCATTACCTAAAGCTTTACCAAATGTAGCAATATCAGGTTCGATATTGTACTTTAAATGTAAACCACCATATTGAGTTCTAAATCCAGAGGTACATTCATCGAATATTAAGACAATATTTTTTAGATTACATAAATTTCTAACAGATTTTAAAAAATTGATATTTGGTTCTTCATATCTTGAAATTTCCAGCTTTATTATTTTTATTTTTTGTTTAACAACAAGTTTTTTTAACATCTCAAAGTTGTTGAATTCAAATGGAAACGAAGTATTTTTTAATGATGATGGAACGCCTGTTGGTACTAAGTTTTTAAGAAGATGATTGTTTAAATTTTTTTTATTTTGTATGTTTGAAGACAAATACCAATCGTGCCAACCGTGATAGCCGCTAAATGCTATTTTTTCGGATTTTGTATAAGCTCTAGCAATTCGAACAGCAATAGAGTTTGCCTCTCCTCCTGTTTTTGCAAATCTAACTTTTTCAGCCCAAGAATGTATCTGGATCAACTTTTCTGCTAGAATTATGTCGTTTTCTGAATTTAATGTAGACACATTACTTAATTCAATATTTTTTATGACAAAGTTATTAATTCTTTTATTTGAATATCCTAAAAGATTTGTACCAACTCCCATTAAACAGAAATCAATAAACTTTTTATTATTTAAATCCCAAATATAACAACCTTTAGCTTTCGAATAATATGTGGGCCAAATGTTTGGTAAAAACATTTCAGGTCTCTTTGAAAGTAACATATTTCCTCCAGGGATAATTTTTTTTGCTTTTTGCCACAATAATTGTCCCTTTGAGGTGTATTTGGCTTCGTCTCTTATTAGATTTTTATTTTTCATAAAAATATTTTTATTATTTATAATTTTTTTTTCAATATTTTCCAAAGTAATAAATAAATTATTATTGAAAAGTTTGAAAATATTTTTAATAACATCTAAGTCTATTTTATAATCTACAGTGAATCTTAAATCAGACAAATTTTTTTTATGAGCTATATTTTTAAGTTTAAAAAGTGACGGATTTCTTTTTATAAATGTGGTCACATGCTCTTTGTCAAAATCTAGCTTAACATAATTTAGAGTTGAACTGAGTGTTTTGAGATCAAATATTTCAAAATCTAAACCATCTGGAAATGTTGGTATAAGTGTATTGGACAAATAATCATATTTTGATTTTTTAAATTTTGTAATATTTTTTGATAAAATTTTAAAATCAACTAAGGGACAATCTGCGGTAACTCTTATTATTGTTTTAGCTTTAAATTTTATTGCTGCACTATAGTATCTTTTAAGGACATTTTTTTCATGACCTCGAAAATATTCCACGTTAAGTTTAGATGCAATATTACATATTACTTTATCTTCTTTTTTTTTTGTTGTGGCAATAATAATTTTATCTACATTTTTTATTTTTTTTAATCTTAAAATTAAAATTTCTAAAAGAGTTTTTTTATTTATTTTAGTTAAAATTTTCCTCGGAAATCGTTTTGAACCTAACCTTGCCTGTACAATTATAATTGTGTTCAAATTTTTCTCCAATTTTGTGGATGCAAAATTTTTTCATTATCTGTTGAAAGTGTTGAAAAATTAATTTTTTTCTTAAGTTTAAAATTTAAAATTTGCTTTATTTGTTGAAGATTATCAACTCCAAATACAAATCTATCAATTTTTTTTTGATTATTTATAAACTGCATACATGCATCAAATGGACTTACTTTATTTTTCATTAGCCAACTTTTCCAATAATACCATTGTTTATTTATGTTACTATTAGTTTTGAAAGGTAAATTTGATTTAAACAAAACTCCTTGTAGAAAAATAGATCTTGCATGTATTTCAACGTTATCTTTTTTAAGATTATGTATCCATTTAGATTCTAATAATCTTTGATCGAATATGTTTACAGGTATTTGAATTATTTCAGGACCAAAAAATTTATAATATTTGTCTAATTCCTTAGTTGTATATATTGACATTCCAAATTTTCTTATTTTTTTAACTGTTTTCAAATAATTCAAAGCTTCAAGTATTTTTTTTTTATTTTTAATTTTTAAACAATCACTATTATGTAATAATACCGCGTAAAATTTCTTTATTTTTAATTTTTTTAATGATTTGTTAATTTCAGAAATTATAAATTCATATGGATTTTTAACATTTTTTTTTATGTCAATTTTCGTTACTACTTTTATATTTTTATGCAAAATTCCACCTAAAAGTTCTGACACATTTTTATAATTTATAGCTGTATCAAAATAATTTATTTTATTTTTAATAGAAAAATTAATAATTTTTTTGATTTCCAATCTATTTAAATTTTTCTTTTGAATACCATAATTTTTGGCAAAGTTAGCTGTTCCTAAAATAATTTTATTTTTCATTAAGCTTAATCAGATTCTTGATTTCGCTTATAGATAAAAATTTATTTTCATTTGAAATATAACTGAAAAATCTGCCAATTTTTTTGGTTTTGATTTTTTTAAAACTTTTAATCCGTCTAAATTTTATAATAGTAGGCTCTATCAAATATAATTTTTTATTTTCCAATATATATTGACAATCTTCTTTTGAAAATAAACTTTCATGAATTTTCTCGCCTGGTCGCATACCTGTTTCTATTAATTTTATATTTCCACCAATTGCTTTGGCTAAATCTGTTACCCTAACAGATGGCATTTTTGGTATAAATATTTCACCACCAGACATATTATAGAAAGAATTAATTACAAATTTTACACCCTGATTTAAAGTAATCCAAAATCTTGTAGCTTCAAAATTTGTTATAGGGAAATACTTTTTTTTTTCATCTAGAAATTTTTTAAACAATGGCACCACAGAGCCTCTTGAACCGAGAACATTGCCATACCTAACAACTGAGAAACGAGTAGGTTTTTTACCCGTTAAATTATTAGCACTTATAAATAATTTATCAGATGCAAGTTTAGTTGCTCCATATAAATTTATGGGATTTACTGCTTTATCAGTAGATAATGCTATTACTTTTTTTACATTATTTTTTAAACATGCATCTATTACATTTTGGGCACCATTAATATTTGTTTTTATTACTTCAAATGGGTTATATTCAGCAGCATCAACTTGTTTAAGTGCTGCCGCATGAATAACAAAATCTACTTCGTTGGTTGCCATTTCTAAACGCTTTGAGTCTCTTACATCTCCAATAAAAAATCTTAAATTTTTGCTATTATTTTCGAATTCTTTTTGCATAACAGATTGCTTAAATTCGTCTCTAGAAAAAATTAATATTTTTTTTGGAGAAAATTTTAATAATTCTTTTGTTATTTCCTTACCAAAAGAGCCCGTTCCTCCTGTAATTAAAATGATTTTGTTTTTAAACATCTAAATTAGTATTTTTTAATTTCCCTTTTTCAATCTCATAAATTTTATCACAAAAATCATAGTCTTTTAAATTATGTGATATAATAATAATTTTTGTATCATTATAATTATTTCTAATTGAATTAAACAATTTTTTTCTTGTATTATGATCTATGCCTGAAGTGGCTTCATCTAAAATAAGTAATTTTGGTTCTCTGTAAAGAGCCCTTGCTATACCTATCCTTTGCTTTTGACCTCCTGATAGCTTAGATCCATCTTCTCCTATTAGAGCATTTTCTTTTAAATCTAAACCACTAATAAACTCACTAAGTTGTGAAACTTCTATAGCCTTTTTAAGTTTTATTTCATCAATTTTAGAGTTATCACTTTCAAGAGCTACATTAAATTTAATACTTTGATCAACTAAAAAAATAGTTTGTGGTACATAACCTAAATTATTTTGCCATAATAAAATATCTTCAAAGATATCATTTTTTCCTAATAAGATTTTTCCTGATTTAGGTTTAATAAAAGCAGAAATTAAATCAACTAAAGTAGATTTTCCTGAGCCAGTTTTGCCAAAAATTCCTATTATTTCGTTATTTAAAATATTTAAATTTAAATTTTCAATAATTTTTTTATTACTTTTTTTATATTCAAAATTTAAATCTATAATTTTTAAGGTTGAATTAAATTCAAATTTCTCAGGATTTTTTTTAGATTTTGCTTCAAGATATTGATTTTTTTTGAATTGTTCAATGTCTTCTATAATTTTTTTAAAAGATTCGTCTAAGAATTTTATTTTTTGAATATATCCTGTTATCCTGTTAATAGATGGGAATAGTCTTAATGAAAGTACAAATAACACTGAAACTTTAATTAATATTTGTTTTTCTGTTTCTCCAAATGTTTTTAAAGTTAAGTAAAATAAAATGACGCCTGCAATTAAAACAATTTCTGCCCAAAATCTAGTTAGTGAAGAAATAAATGCATTTTTTTTGATCGCGTTGAGGTTTAAAGAATTATATTTGTCAAATATGTGACTAAAAAAGACTTCTTTATGTGAAAGCTTAATCATTTTCCAATTTTTAAATATTTCACTGAGAGTTTTTAGTTTTAAACTTTCATTTAATAATCTTATACTTCCTAATTTAATTAAGTAGTTTTTAATACTAAAGAAATAAAATGCTATTATTAGCAGAAAAAATATTATTATTATCAAACTTGCTTTGAAATCGTAAAAAACTAGAATTGACGCGATTGATAAAAAAATAAATATTTCTGTAACCATATTGATGTAGTTCGTCAATCTAGCTGTTGCTTGCCCAGTTTCTTCAAAAATATTTCGAATATAAATCGATGAATTTCTACTAGATATAAAATTGTATGTTGAGGCTAAATACCCATTTAGTAATGTTATTGACAACTCTCTTTGTAAATTAGTTAAAATTTTGATTTGGTGCCAACTGATAAAACTTAATACTAAACTTTTAATAATAAAGATTATTAAAATTGCATATAAAAAAGATCGCAGCTCAAAGTTTTCAATATTAATATTTAGGAATTTTTCTAAATAAATTGTGAATTTTGAACTACTTGATGGATCAATAAAATTTGAAATTATTGGAATAATTATAGCAATACTTAATGTTTCAAGAAATATGGATAAAAATTGCAGTACAAAAATTTTATATTTGATCTTTTTAAAACTTTCTCCAAATATAATTTTAAGATATTTATAAGCTTTCATTTAAATATATAACTATATTAAATATATTAATATGTTAACTATGATATTTTAATTTTATGATCTACGATTTTGTTATAGTTGGAAATGGTATCCTTGGCACATCTTTAGCTTGGAAGTTGGCAGAAAAACTACCAGAGGCAAGTGTGGTAATAATTGGGCCAAAGGATAGATTTGGAAGTGCATCAGTTGCATCGGGTGCTATGTTAAATGTATTTGGTGAATTAGAAAATAATTTTAATAAAAACCCTGCACTACTTGAAAAATTTAAATTAGGTTATGAGTCGTTAAAAATGTGGAAAAAATTTCATGAAGAATTAGAAGAAAAATCAAACAGTAAAATTGAAATTAGATGGGGCACAAATATAATAAATTCAGCCAGTATGACAAAATTTGAAGATCAAACTTTTTCATTTTTAAAAAATTTCATATCAAGTTATAATTCAAATAAATTAAATAAAATAAATCCAAATAAAAAAATTAAAGGATTGTATCCTCAATATTGGTCTAGGTGTTTAGAAACAATAAACATCGAAGATGGGATGATAAGAAGTGATCAAGTACTAAGTAGTTTAGATAAAATAAATTTTAATTTAAAGAATTTGATCAGGTTTGATGATGTATTAAAAAAATTAAAAATAAAAAAAGGAATTAAAACTCTTTTTTTGAAAAAAAATAATAAAATTGAATGTAAAAATATAATTTTTGCAAATGGTGCATACGCTCAAGAAATCATAGATTATATTCCTGAAATTAAAAAAAATGTTCCTAGACTATTTTTTAATGCTGGATGTGCTTTAGAAATCTCAAGAAATGCTGAAAGAAATAAAGCAACAAAAACTAAAGATTTGCCAAATTTACCTATAAGAACTTTGGACAGAGGTAATGCATGTGGATTACATTGGTTACCATTTAAAACTACAAACACATACCTAGGGGCATCTAGCAATATACTTAGTAGACCTGAAAAGAACCCAAGATCTAATTCTGTTGGATATTTAATTCAAGAAGCTTCAAATATGATTAGTTCAGAAGTTGGTAAATCAAGTTTTGTTGGTATTAGGTATGGTTATAGACCAACTTCTGCTGATACATTTCCTTTATTAGGTGAAACACATTTAAAAGGTATTTGGATGGTAAATGGGACAAAAAGAGATGGCTTCACCTCATCACCTAAGATAATAGATTCTTTAGTAAAAGATTTGATTAATGAATCAAAAAAACTTCCAAGAATTTTTCAGCCTTCTAGAAAATTAATATCTTATTATAAAAAAAATATAGCTATTGAGAAAGCTTTTATTTCTATTTTTAATAAGCAAAACTCACATGGGATGAAACTTACAGATCATAATTATTATGATGAATATAAAATTGAAATATATAAAAAGATTGAAAATATTTATTCAAAAAATAAAATAAAGAACTTTGGAATACACCCTGAACTATTGGACTTGTATGATACAAATCAAATTAATAATAAAAGGTCTCTATCTTAATTTTATTTTAAAATTTTTTTTTAAATCTAAGAAACCTTCCATAAATTGCCTTGTATTAACATAAGAAATTCTTGAGTTTTGAACTGCTTTTTTTAATATATTTTCTTGTTTAAAATCTCGATGATAATTTTTATAGCTCATCACATCAAAGAATATCAAATTATTAGATAAATTTTTAAAAGAATTTACTAATAATATTTTTGGGTCCTTTTTTTTAAATTGTCTTCTGATTCTCGCGGTAAAAAAAGTATATCTTTTTCTTGTAATTTGGACTCTATCAAAAAATTGATTAAAATTTTCACTATAGGACAAATTTTCAAATATATTTTTTTTAAAAACAGCAAAAATATGCTTACTTACAATTGTTTTATGTGGTGTTTTTATTTTTTTTTTATTTTTGTTTAAATATTTAATACCTACAAAACTTGGAATAAAGATTTTATCGTATTTTTTATTATTTACAAAAACATAGTTTTTATCAGTAGAAATAATCTTAATTTTTTTTTTGTATAGCTTATATTTTTTTGAAGTTTTAATAATTTTTTCTACATCATATAAATAGTTTTTTTGTGGCTTATAAGCTATAGGATAATTTTTGTTTAGATCTTCCTTTATTTTTAATTTAAATTCTGATTTTAAATATTTATTTAAAAAGTCTATATTTTTTTTATCTTCCTTAAGACGATTAGGAACTATTACATTTGTTTGTTTTGCTATAGAAAAATTTTTAAATTTTCTGAAACCCCAAGCGCCGCCATCAGTTTTTTTTTCATCATAAATATCAATTTTATGATTTTTTTTTAATATATTCGCTAGTATAAGCATTATTGGACTGGTTCCAATTATAGCTACTTGCATGTTTATTTATTAGTGTTTTGTTAATTTTAAGTTAAATTTCTTATACATAGAATTGTTAAAATGTAAATTTCTTTATAGATTAAAAAAAATATAACATTAAATTTAAATTTTAAATATAAACTTAAAAATGTCTAAAAATCACTCAAAAATTGCTAGGGAAATACTTTCAAAAGAACTTAGAATAAGTAAATCTAAAATTAAAACTAGCACATCAATACTAAATAATCCAAGGTGGGATTCATTAGCACATATAAATATTATTATATCAATAGAAAAAAAAGTTAAGAAAAAACTATCTCTAGAGGAAATTTCAAAAATTGAAAATTTTAAACATATAATTGGCATATTAAAAAAATTTTATTAATGAATTCTTTATACAAGTTGTTCAAAAAAAATTGTGAAATTAAAAAGTCTAAATTTTATATATGTGATAATGATAAAGAACTCTCTAGGATTGAGTCTTTAAAGCTTGTAGATAGAATTGCTAATTTAATTGAAAAGAAATTTAATTATAAAATTTTATCTCAGAAGAAAATAGGTATTTTACTTCCAAGGAATATTTACAATATTGCAACTTTTTTGTCTATTTGGAAATTAAATTGTATTGTTATTCCTCTTAATTTATCATGGCCTGAGAAGTATTTAAAAAAAGTAATTTCTGACTCAAAACCAGATCTTTTAATTATATCAAAAAAAATAAGTCTAAAAAAAATAAATAAACTAGTAATCAATGAGAAGAATATAAGAACAAAAATTAATAAAAGTATATCAAGGCATAGAAAACTTCCAAAATTTAAAGTTGCTTATATAATTTTTACATCAGGATCTACTGGTGAACCTAAAGGTGTTGAAATTAGCTCAAAAGCCTATCAACAATATTTAGATTGGACCAAACATAATTTTAGTAAAAATAAAAATTTAAAAAAACTTTTAATTACAGCAGAACTTACCTTTGATATTACTTTAGGTGATTTTGCTTTTAGTCTTGTAAATAATTCAGAAATACATGTATCCAAAGATACACAAAACATTTTTAATCAAATAAATTTAATTAAAAATAGAGAAATTGAAGTGTTTTATTCAGTGCCCTCAACAATAAATAAAATTTATAACTATTGCTACAAAACCAAAAAAAATTATTTAGATTCAATTAAATTGTTAATATCTGGAGGTGATATTTTTAATGTTACAACTATAAGGTTTATAAAACAATGTTCTAAGTTTGCTGATATATATAATGTATATGGACCTACCGAAGTGACAATAAATTGTAGTTCATTTTTTTTGAATAAAAATATGGGTTTAATTAAAAAATATAGTCAGGTTCCAATTGGAAAGATCTTTTCTCACTTGGATTATAAATTATTATCAAATAAAAAGAACAAAAATAGAGGTGAATTGCTTATCTCAGGGTCTCAATTGATGAATGGCTATATTAATAGAGATTCAAGTAACGAGTTATTTAAATATAAAAATAAAATATATTATAAAACAGGTGATCTTGTAGAAAAACGAAATGGCTATTTTTTTTTAATTGATAGGTTAAATAATTTAGTTAAATTTAAAGGATACAGATTCAATCCTAATTATGTTGATGATATTTTGATCAAATCAAGTGAAATTGTAGATTCAAAAACTATAATCTATGATCATAAAATAAGAGGTCAATTTTTAATATCATTTATCTCTAGTAAATTTAAAAATATCAATAAGTTTAAAACATTGATAACAAAAAATATACCATCCTATATCTCGCCATTAGAAATTATACGTTTAAAAAAAATACCTCTTAATAATTCAGGAAAGTATGATAAAAATAAATTAATTAAATTATCGAATGACTTTTTTTCAAAATAAACAAATTATAATTAGAGAAAGTTGGGAAAGTGATGTTGACAAATGGTATAAATGGTTAAATGATCCAGAAACAACTTCACTTGTAAATCATGGGACATTTCCAAATACATATGAAAACCAAATAAAATTTAGGGAAGAAAATATAACAAAAAACTCTAAAAAAATTCTTTTTTCTATAGCTGAGAAAAGAAAAATAGAAAATATTGTTGGAACATGTTCAATAAATCTTCATGATGATTTTTCTAGGACTGGCGAGATAAGTGTAATAATTGGAGAAAAAAATTTTCGGTCTGGATCAAATTATTTGGATATTACAAAATGGCAAATAAATCATTGTTTTTTAAACCTAAATTTAGAAACGATTTTTGCTGTTCCAGCTGAAAATAATCAAGTAGTAGTATTTTGTCTGGAAAGATTAGGGTTTAAAAAAAATGGATTACAAAGATCTCGAATTTTTAAAAATGGAAAATATTTAAACAGGATTTACTTCGACTTGCTTAAGAAAGAATGGTTGGCACATTCATAGAATATCTTTTTTGCGATATTTAAAAATTTGAATAAAAGAATTATTGAACCTCCTAAAGAAGATTTTCTTTTTTTTATTTGTGGGTTTCTTAAAATAATGAAATCAACTTTAAATTTTTTTTTTAAAAATAAAAAAATTAAATCTAATAAAAATAGATCACTGTCAATATTCCTTAATACTGAAAACAAATTTTTTTTTCTATATATTTTAAAACCTGACAAAGGATCTACCAGTCCCAAATATTTATAAGTCAAAAAAGATATAAAATATTCTAGAACTCTATTTTGCTTAGATCTTGACCCAATATATAAATCAGAATTTTTTTTTTTGATCAAGTTATACAATACTTTTATATTTTTTGATGAGTGTTCGCCGTCTGCATCCATTGTTAAAATATAATTCTCTTTAAATTTTTTTTTTTTTATATATTTAAAGCCTTTAATTAAAGATTTTTCATATCCTAAATTTTTTATATTTTTTATGTTGATTATTTTTTTATCAGACAAAAGTTGCTGTGTTTCATCTGCTGAATTATCATTGATAACTATAATTTTATATTTTTTTTTAATTTTTAATATAATTTTTTTTAAACCT
>MDTB01116201.1_pt1 | contig 10815 bp, 10 predicted proteins | sample 811161 | NCBI WGS metagenome assembly MDTB01 (sample SAMN05326650, study PRJNA326480) | marine metagenome | isolation source: seawater | place: Mediterranean Sea | collected 2009 | reverse complement strand
TAAAATTATCACAATATTTTTTTACATTATAAAAATTATCTGATTTATCGATAACTAATATATTATAGCTATATAATTTTCTTAACTCAGTTAAAATTATTTTTAAATTTTCTAATTCATTTTTACTTGGGATAATAATTTCTATCATTTGTTTATATCTATTTAATTTTCGGAATAAAAAATACTAATTTTTCATTTTTTAAACTAAATTATCCTAATTCTAAATTGTTTTTATTTAATTTTTTTTCTAGCAATACAGTAGATACAATAAATATGAATATCAGAAATACAAAATCAGTGTAAATTAAGTATCTTGGTTGAATATCGCCGAAAATATAAACTAAGATATGATTAGCTATAGTAAATGCTGATATAAATAAAACAAGTAATGAAAAAGGTGATTTATAAATTAAAAAACTTATAGAACTGGATATGAATATAAAAAAGGGTACAATTATGAATAGCCAAGTAGAATCGTAAACTTTTTTAAAAATGTGTTTTATATATTTTTTAAAATTTTGTTTTATTAATGTAAGAGTAATTTCTTTTCTTAGGTCTATAAACCCCCTTTTTTCTTGGTCAGCTAAATCTAATAGTATTTTTGTATCGTATTTTCTTATAGTGTCTGGTTTATAATGACCTCTACCATCATAGTGTTTAAATAATAATTTTTTATCTTCAAGGCTATCGAATATTTTAGTAAGTGCTTTTTTAATATTTTCACTTTTGAACAATTTTATGTCCTCAGCAGATGAAATATAAATTGCGTCAAAGTAAGCATAAAAATAAGGACCTTTTTTTACATATGACAAACTTTCGTTATTAAAATTACCTTGTTTTATGTATGTATTTAAAAATAATAAAGAATTGTGAATTATGAAAATCGATAAAAAACTAGCTAATAATATTAAAAATACTTTACGTGAATTATAAATATAGAATAGGCCTAAATAAAGCAGTAATATTGTAGGATATAAAAAAATGAATTGATTTCTTGTCAATAGAAGCATAATTGCAAAAAATGTACTCCAAACTAAGTTAGAATAATTAAATTTGTAAATTAATTTTATTACAAAACTTATAAATAATAGCGACAAGGCATAACCAATAGGTTCAGTTAATAGATAATCATAGAATTTTATAATTGGTAGAAATAAAAATAGTGAAACTATAGTTTTCGTTAATAAATTAATATTTAAATGAATCGAAATTGTTCTAGTTAAATAAATAATACCAAAACCAACAGATAAAGTTTGAAATATAATCACAGCGTTTAAATTTCCAAATGTTGCTTTTTTGATTTCTATTATCATAGAGTATAGAGGGGGATCATCTAATGCTCCAGTTAAGTAACGTTGAGAGTCAGGATATAAAATTGGTTCACTAGATATAAAAAGTAGAATGATACACAAGAATAAAATTAAAAAATCTATTATAATATTTTTAATTTTCATTATTTTTAATTTCTAATATTTAAATATTATTTTTTAAATCTTATTTTTTACTATAAAATTAAATATATATCATATTTGTAAAAAATACTTATAATTATTAAATGAATATTTTAATAACTGGTGGTGCAGGTTATATAGGTAGTCATATTTCTGAGCAGCTTGCGAAGACTAAAAATAATATTTTTATTTTAGATAATCTTTCAACAGGTCACATTAGATTAATTAATAAAAAATCTGTGTTTATAAAAGGAGATATAAAGAATGCTAAGTTATTAAATATGATTATTAAAAAGCATAATATTGAAACAATATTTCATCTAGCTGCATTTTTAAATGTTAGCGAAGCAGAAAAAAATAAGCAAAAGTATAAAAAAAATAATATTCAAGGTACAAAAAATCTTATTTTTGCTTGCAAAAACTCAAAAGTTAAAAATTTTATATTTTCATCATCCTGTTCAATTTATGGAAATGTTCAAGGAAGTGTAACTGAAAAAAAAAAACCTAACCCCCAAGGATATTATGGATATACAAAATTAATAGGTGAGAAATTAGTTAAAAAATATGCTAAAAAATTTAAATATAAATACGCGATACTAAGATATTTTAATGTTGCAGGTGCAAGCAATTCAGGATTAATTGGCGAAATTGAAACTTCACACGGGCATTTAATAAAAAATATTGCTTTGCAATCTGTAAAAAAAAATCCAAAAATCTACATATATGGTAATAATTATGACACAAAAGATGGCACGTGTATAAGAGATTATATTCACGTTGCTGATTTAGCAGATATACATTTAAAATTATTAATTTATCTTAAAAATAATAAATCAGTTACTCTGAATTGTGGATATGGCAAAGGTTATTCAGTGTTAGAAATAATAAATATTTTTAAAAGAATAAAAAAAAATTTAATAATTAGTTACAAAAAACCAAGAGATGGAGATATTCCTCAAGTTTATTCAAACACAAAAAAATTGAGAAATTTAATGAAATGGAAACCCAAATATAATAGCATCAAGAAAATAATCATGAGCGCTATTAGTTGGGAAGATAGATTGAAAAAATATTCAAGAATGTAAAATAATAAATTTTTAAGCAAACATCAGGTTAGTTAAATATAATGAAATATTTTAAATTTGGAGAAAATTGGAAAAATTATTTAAAAACTTTAAATTCTAAAAAAATTAAAGAAGCTGAGAGATCACTAAAAAAAATGCTAAATATTGATACTTTGGAACAAAAATTTTTTTTGGACGTTGGTAGTGGAAGTGGTCTATTTTCTTTAGCGGCTCGCAATCTAGGAGCTAAAGTTGTATCTTTTGATCAAGACGAATTATCCGTTTATTGTACAAATTCACTTAAGAAACGCTTTTATCCTATGGACAATAACTGGAAAGTTATAAAAGGTTCTGTACTTAATAAAGAGTTTTTGTTAACACTTGGAAAATTTGATTACGTTTATAGTTGGGGAGTTCTACATCATACAGGAAATATGTGGAAAGCATTATCTAATGTAGTGAATTGCGTAAAATTAGATGGTACTCTTTTTATTTCAATTTATAATGATCAAGGTTATGTTAGTAGGTACTGGTATTTTGTTAAAAAAAATTATAATAACTATTTTATATTTCGTATTTTCTTTATTTTAGTACACTTTTTGTACCCAACATTTCCATCATTAGTTCTTAGATATTTTCAAAAAAGAAAGCAATACAGGGGAATGAATGTGTGGTATGATTTATTAGATTGGTTAGGAGGATATCCTTTTGAAGTATCTTCTCCTGAAAAGATATTTGATTACTATAAAAACCTTGGTTTTAAACTTGTGCAGTTAAAAACTGTCGGAGGAAAATCAGGCTGTAATGAATTTGTATTTAAGCGCATGAAACTTAAGTAAAATGATCAATCTGAAGAAATTAAAAACCGCATCAGCAAATTGGTTAACAAATACACCATTTCCCCATTTCATTATAGATAATTTTTTTGAGCAGAAAGTTGCAAAAAAACTAGAGACAGAGTTTCCAAATTTTAAAGATAATGTTTGGTATGAGTATAAAAATGCTATTGAAATAAAAAAAACATGTAACAATTGGAATGTATTCCCAAAGCAAACCTATAATGTTTTTTCCTACTTAAATTCAGGTGGCTTTGTAGATTACTTATCACAATGTCTTTTTGGTAACTCAAAGCTTTTTGCAGATCCAGGATTAAACGGGGGGGGATGGCATATTCATGGTAAGGGTGGAAAATTAAATACTCATTTAGACTACTCGTTACATCCAAAACTCAGACTACAAAGAAAATTGAATATTATTATATATTTGAATTCTGATTGGAAACATGACTGGGGAGGTAATTTGGGCATGTGGAATAGTCAAAATAAAAATAAACCGGGTAGTCTTGTAAAAGAGATTCACCCTAAATTCAATAGGGCAATAATTTTTGATACGGTGAATAGTTGGCATGGTTTGCCAAATCCACTTCACTGTCCAGAGGGGCAGTTTCGTAAAAGCTTAGCAGTTTATTATCTTACAAAACCTCTGGTTAATATAAATAGGAGAAGTAAGGCTTTATTTGCGCCTACAAAAAAACAACAAAATGATAAAGAAGTACTTCAACTTATTAAAAAACGTTCTTCATTAAAAACTGCAGCAGGTGTTTATTCAGATAAAAAAAAATGATGTATGAATAATTTATTTTGATAAAAAAATGAATTTAATTTTAAAATAAAAATAAATTATGAATATAATGTTTATTACTGGTGGAGCTGGTTTTATAGGTAGTGCAGTAATTAGATATTTATTAAAAAATACAGATATACATATTATAAATATTGATAAGTTAACATATGCGGGTAATTTAAACTCCATTCCAAAATCGCTTTTAGGTGATAAGTATTCATTGGAAAAAATAGATATATGTAATAGGAACAAAATCAGCGATTTATTTAAAAAATACAAACCTGATTGCGTTATGCATTTAGCTGCAGAAAGTCATGTAGATAGATCTATTGAAAATTCTGATGATTTTATAAAAACAAATATTTTGGGCACATATAATTTATTGGAGGAGTCTAGAATTTATTATGAATCTTTAGATAAAACTAAAAATAACTTTTTTAAATTTCATCACGTATCCACTGACGAGGTTTATGGCGACTTAGGATTAACTGGTGGCAGTTTTAAAGAAACTACAAAATATAATCCATCTTCACCATACTCTGCATCAAAAGCCAGTTCAGATCATCTTGTTAGAGCCTGGTGGCGAACATACAAGCTACCAATACTAATAACAAATTCTTCAAATAATTATGGACCTTTTCATTTTCCTGAAAAATTAATACCCCATATTATAATTAGTGCTATAAATGGGAATGATCTTCCATTATATGGAACAGGTTTGCAAATTAGAGATTGGTTGTATGTAGAAGATCACGCTAAAGCGTTATTTAAAGTAATATCAGAAGGAGAAATAGGAGAGACTTACAATATAGGTGGAAACGTTGAAAAAACCAATATTGAAGTTGTGACAAAAATTTGTGAAATTCTGGATGAAAAAATTAGAAATAAGCCTAAAAATATTAAATCATATTCTGAACTTATAAAACATGTTCCAGATAGACCAGGCCATGATATGCGCTATTCAATCGATGCATCAAAAATTTATAATAAACTAGGATGGGCTCCAAAAGAAACATTTGACTCTGGTCTTGAAAAAACTGTTGAATGGTATTTAAATAATAAAGAATGGTGGGAAAGTTTGATAAAATCAAAATATAATATGAGACGATTAGGGGTTTACAATCAAAAATGAATTATAAAGGAATAGTTCTTGCGGGTGGATCTGGATCTAGACTTTATCCAGTTACTCTAGCTATATCTAAACATCTTTTACCTATATATGATAAGCCATTGGTTTTTTATCCAATTTCAGTGTTAATGTTAGCTGGTATTAAAGAAATTTTAATTATTTCAACTGCCGAAGACATAAGTAATTATAAAAAATTACTGGGTGATGGCTCTCAATTTGGTCTTTTGTTAAGCTATATTATTCAAGATAAACCGGAAGGTATTGCTCAGGCATTTGTTTTAGGAGAAGATTTTATTGGAAATAGTAATGTTGCACTGATACTTGGTGATAACATATTTTACGGTCAAAATTTTTCTAGAGATTTGATTGATGCAAAAAATTCAAATTTAGGAGCCACTGTATTTGTTAGTTATGTTAGTAATCCACAGCGTTTTGGAGTTGTGGAGCTTGATGCTGATAATAATGTAGTGTCGATAGAAGAAAAGCCAGAAAAACCAAAATCTAATTATGCTATAACTGGACTATATTTTTATAATAATGATGTTATTAAATATTCAAAGTCTCTTATTCCGTCTAAAAGGGGAGAATTGGAAATAACAGATATTAATAAAATTTATTTATCTAATAAAAATTTTAATGTTAAATTTCTAGGAAGAGGATTTGCTTGGCTTGATGCTGGCACTCATAAATCGTTATTGGAAGCATCAAATTTTGTGCAAACCATTGAAAAAAGGCAGGGTCTAAAAATTGCCTGCTTGGAGGAAATAGCGCTTAATAATAATTGGATAGATAAAAAGACATTAATCAAACAATATGAAAAGTATAAAAATAACAACTATGGAAAGTATTTAAAAAACCTTTTTGAAAACCATAATGAAAATTCATAAAACTATTTTAGATGGATGTGTTATTATAGAACCTGAAGTTTTTTTTGATGATCGTGGTTTTTTTTTTGAAACATATCAATTTAAAAAATATCATAATGCATTAGGAATTAAAGAAAATTTTGTTCAAGATAATTATTCAAGATCTTCAAAAGGTGTACTAAGGGGATTGCATTTTCAAAAATTAAAGCCACAAGGAAAACTTATTAGAGTCGTGAGTGGAGAAGTCTTTGATGTCGCAGTTGATATTAGAAAGGATTCTAAATCATATGGAAAATGGTTATCAGTGATTTTATCTGAAGAAAATAAAAAACAAATTTGGGTACCGCCAGGGTTTGCTCATGGTTTTGTTGTTTTGTCAGATTTTGCCGATCTAGAGTATAAATGCACTGATTATTATGATCCATCTGACGAAGGAAGAATTTTATGGAATGATCCTAATATCAATATTAGTTGGCCAATAGATAATCCTAAACTATCCAAGCTAGACTCCAGTGCTAAAAATTTATTGTATTTTAAAAAATAATGAGAATATTAGTATTAGGTTGCAATGGTCAGCTTGGACGATGTCTAAAAGATCAGTTAAAAGATACAAAGCTCGAAGTTATTTATACTTCACGTAGTCAAATTGATGTTACTGACATCAAAAATGCAAGACTAAAAATTACAGAAAAAGAACCTGATGTGATTATAAATTCAACTGCTTATACCAACGTAGACAAGGCAGAAGAAGATTTCTTAACCGCTAATTTAGTCAATCATTTGGCTGTTGAAAATCTTGCTAATATTTGCTCTAGACTTAGCTGCTGGTTAATTCATATATCTACCGATTACGTATTTGACGGCAATTCAAAGAAACCATATGTTGAACTAGACAAAACCAATCCTCAAAGCGTTTATGGTACATCTAAATTAAAAGGTGAATTAGCTGTTCAAGCGTCTGGGTGCAAGTATCTAATCCTAAGAACTGCATGGGTTTATAGTGAATATGAGAATAATTTTCTAAAAAAAATGCTACAGTTAGGAGCTGTTCGCGATAAATTAAATATAGTAGGCGATCAAATTGGCTGTCCAACTTATGCTCAAGATCTAGCTAAGACAATTGTTATTATATTGAAGAGACTCAATAATTCTTTAGAATCAGGAATATTTCATTATTGTGGAAAAGACCCATGTTCTTGGTACGAATTTGCAAAAGTTATCTTTCGCGAAGCTAATCTGGCTGGCTTGAAAACCCGAAGTTCTATTCATTTTATTCGATCTGCTGCTTATCCATTAGCCATATCAAGACCATTATTCTCAGTTCTAAAATGTAGTAAAATTAAAAATATTTTTGATATTGATCCTTCCGATTGGAAATTGGGTGTTAAAAAAGCAATATCAAATTATTTATCACTAACAAATATAAAAAATAAAAGTAATTAAATTAATGTTAATAATATACTTTAATGCTAATCAATTAAATTTTAAATTATAAAAAATGATTAAGGAATATCAATTTGCTTGGACTGCCAAAAATAGTAGATTTAAAAATTAAATATGAGTAATAAAAATAGTAAAGTTATTGAAGAGTTTGGTCACGAATGGACTAAATTTAACTACTCAAATATTGATAAAAAAAAACTTAAAGAAAACTTTGAAGAATATTTTAATATTATACCTGACAATTTTTTTTCAAATAAATCTGTAGGATTTGATATGGGATGTGGATCAGGAAGGTGGGCTCAGTTTGTTGCCCCAAAAGTTAAACATCTTAACTGTATTGAACCAAGTAATGCAATTAATGTTGCTAAACAAAATCTTAAGCAATTTAAGAATATATCTTTTTACAATGAAACAACAGAAACTTGTAGTATAAAATTAGGAACACAAGATTTTGGATATTGTTTGGGTGTTCTTCATCATATTCCAAATGCAGAAAAAGCACTTGGTGATTGTTCAAAGTTATTGAAAAAAGGAGGTCATTTATTAATTTATATGTATTATAATTTGGAAAATAAACCATTGTGGTTTAGATTAATATGGAGAATGAGTGAATTTCTCAGAAAGTTAATCTCTAAATTACCGAAATCACCAAAATTGTTTTTTTGTAACTTGATTGCATTTATAATTTATTTCCCATTTAGCAAAGCAGCTCTATATCTTGAAAAATTGGGATTAAATGTAGAAAATATTCCTCTCTCTGAGTATAGAAATAAGCCGTTTTATCAATGTAAAAATGATGCTCTAGATAGATTCGGGACAAAATTAGAACAAAGATTTAGTAAGTTGCAGATTTCAGAAATGTTAAAAAAAACAGGATTTGATAAAATAAAGTTTTCCAAAAAACCTCCTTATTGGTGTTGTGTTGCTATTAAAAAATAAATTACTTAAATTTACCTAAGATTTATTTTTTATTACTTTTTGAATTAAGATAAGCTAGTATTTAAAAAGTTTAGTTATAAATAATATTATTAAAATTATTAAAAATTATCAAGTTACTTTGAACTGTAAATAAAATAGTATGTGTGGATTTTGTGGAGTTTGGAATACTAATGATAAAAAAGTAAATCAAGATTATTTATCATTAATGTCAGAAAAATTAACTCACAGAGGACCTGATGGTCATGGAGTCTGGATTGACGAGCAGGTACCTTTTGCCTTAGCACATAGAAGATTATCTATTTTAGATTTGAGTTCAGCAGGACACCAGCCAATGCTATCAAGCTGTAAAAGATACATTCTTGTTTATAATGGTGAAATTTATAATCATTTGAACCTAAGAAAAAAAATTGAAGAAAGATTTGGAAGCCAAAAATGGATTGGTAATTCGGATACCGAGACGCTTATAACATCTATAATGTATTATGGGATTGAAAAATCTTTAAAAAATATTTCAGGTATGTTTTCAATTGCTTTATGGGATATAAAAAAAAAAGAATTAATTCTAGCTAGAGATAGAATAGGTGAAAAACCACTATATTATGGCTACAACAATAATATTTTTTTTTTTGGATCAGAGCTTAAATCCTTATTAGCTAATCCTGAATTTAAAGCACAGATTAACCGTGACTCTGTAGCACTACAATTGAGAAACGCATATATTCCTGCTCCTTACTCAATTTTTAAGAATATTTATAAGCTTTTACCAGGTTATTATATAAAAATAACACAACAGGATTTAAAAAATAACAAGCTGCAGGACTCCCAATCTTATTGGACGTACATAAATGATGCTGCAAAGCAAGAAAAAAATGTTTCCTCTTTAAATATTGAAATTGAACAAGATAAACTAGAAAAAATTTTGTTAAATACTGTTAAGAATCAAATGATATCTGATGTTCCATTAGGAGCTTTTTTGTCAGGGGGAATAGACTCATCAACAATAGTTGCACTTATGCAATCTGCATCCTTTAAACCTATTAAAACTTTTACAATCGGTTTTAATGAGGATCAATTAAACGAAGCTAAATATGCAAAAGCGATAGCAAATCATCTTGGTACAGATCATACAGAATTATATGTTTCTTCTAGTGACATTATAAATACTATTGATCAATTGCCCGTTATTTATGATGAACCTTTTTCAGATTCATCTCAAATACCAACTATTCTAGTATCAAATCTTGCAAAAAAAAATGTATCAGTTTCTCTTTCTGGTGATGGAGGTGATGAGCTATTTTCTGGATATAATCGCTATAAAATAAGTGAAAAATTTTGGAATGTATTGAGCAAAATTCCACATCCTATAAGACAAATCATTTCTGGTGGAATTCAATCAGTTCCGCCAAAATATTGGAATACGTTTAGCAATTTAACTACACTAGGTAAAAAATATAACAATTTTGGTGATAAAATGCATAAAGGTTCTAAAGTTTTAGAGTCTAAAAACTTATATGAAGTTTATTATAAACTTATCTCAAATTGGGAAAATCCTACAGCAGTTGTTTTAAACAGTAATGAACCTAATACACTTTTAACTACTCTAAAATCTAAACTTACTGAATTTAATAATCAAGAAAAAATGATGATTCTTGACAGTTTAACTTATCTACCAGATGACATATTAGTTAAGGTAGACCGTGCTGGTATGTCAACATCACTTGAAACTAGAATGCCTTTTTTGGACCATGAGTTAATTGAATATGTATGGAAATTACCACATTCTTTTAAAAATAGAAACGGTCAGGGCAAGTGGATTTTAAGAAAAATTCTTAACAAGTATGTACCCAAACAATTAACAAATAGATCTAAGATGGGTTTTGCAATTCCAATTGATATTTGGCTTAGGGGGCCTTTAAGAGAATGGGCTGAGAACTTACTCAATGAAAGAAAAATAAAACAAGAAGGTTATTTAAATGCTAATTTAGTTAGTAATAAATGGTATGAGCATTTAAGTGGAAAAAGAAACTGGAGTGGTCTGCTTTGGAACGTGCTCATGTTTCAAAGCTGGACTGAAAAATATAAGAATAAAATTATCAATTAAATATAAAAATTTAATTTTTAAATTTATTTTATAGAATAAATTATATTTATTTAAAATTTCCCCTGTATAGTTTTATTAATTCTTTATGTGTTAAATTATTGTTATCCACTTTTTTTCCTAAAAAAAATACACCAGATGGTGCATCATACATAGATTTATTACTAATAAACAAACTTAATGGACGTAAAATTATCCCCAG
>MDTB01053131.1_pt1 | contig 10815 bp, 9 predicted proteins | sample 811161 | NCBI WGS metagenome assembly MDTB01 (sample SAMN05326650, study PRJNA326480) | marine metagenome | isolation source: seawater | place: Mediterranean Sea | collected 2009 | reverse complement strand
TATGACTATTTTATAGATAAAAATTTAATGTAAATTATTATTTTTTAGTAAAACCAAAAAGCTAGAATAATTTTTTTATTAGCAACTATTGAATGGTCAATAAATAAAACTCAATATTGTGTATAATAAAAGTTATTGATATCAATGAATTTTTATGAAGTATAAAAAAATTATATGTGTTGTTGGAGCAAGACCAAATTTGGTAAAATTCCAACCTATATTTTTAGAATTTAAAAAAAAAAAAATAAAATTTGATCTGGTTCATACAGGCCAACATTATTCTAAAAAGTTATCTTATATTAATTTCAAGGCTTTAAATATCCCACCTCCAAAAATAAGCTTTAATACAAGAAGCAAAAATTCTGCAAGACAATTTTCAAAAATTTTAATTAATTTTGATCAATACCTTAAAAAAAATAATACCGATCTAGTAATTTTATTTGGCGACGTTAATAGTACTTTGGCCTGTGCTTTGTCTGCAGCAAAATTAAATATAGATATAGCTCATATTGAAGCTGGTCTTAGAAGTTTTGATAAAACAATGCCTGAGGAAATAAATAGAGTCTTAACTGACCATGTTTCAAAGTATTTATTTGTAACAGAAAAATCTGCAATAAAAAATTTAAATAATGAAAATATTAAAAAAAATATTTTTTTTGTTGGTAACGTAATGATTGACACTTTATTGAATAACAAAGAATATATTAATAAAAAAATAATTTTATATAAAAATTACATTTACATAACCATACATCGGAAAGAGAATTTAATTAACATAAATAATTTAGAGAAAATTATAGATATGATTTTAAAGATCAAAATGAATTATAATATTGTTTTAAATTTACATCCAAATACTAAATTAATTTTAAAGAAACTCAATTTAATCAAAAGATTAAATGGTATAAATATCATCCCTCCACAAGATTATATATCTAACATATCATATCAAAAAAACTCATTATTGGTCATATCTGACTCTGGTGGTATGCAAGAAGAATGTGCATATTTAAACAAACCGATAATTATTTTAAGAAAAAATACTGAAAGACCTGTCGTACTAAAATATGGAAATGCAGAAATTGTTGACGTTAACGATTTGGCAAAAATACAATATAAAATATCAAAATTGTTAAGAAAAAAAAATAAAAAGAAAAAAATACCTATGTGGGATGGTAAAACTGCTCAAAGAATAGTTGAGATTTTAGAAAATTAATAGTGTTTTTGTTCCTGTAGCTTAAATATATTTTTCAGTATTTTGTCTATTTAGAACTTTTCTTTTATTTTTAAAAAATAGATCAAATATTAGATCAACATTTACTTCAGAGTTTTATTAAATAAGTAAAGTTTTTAGCTCCATTTTTTATAAATCATTCATAAAAATTCTAGTGCTAATTATTGAAAAAATAAATTTGGATATTTCGTTAGGTATATTTTCATTATGATTATTAATGAATTTTTTAAGTTTTTTAAAATTGACAATCTCACTTAATTGAGAATTTTCATTTAAATAAAACTCTACGTTTTTTTTATTTCCAAAATCAACTAAAGAACTTATAGATGCATTGAAACCTATTTTTTTATTATAATTTCTAATTCTATCATTTAATATTCCCTTTGAACAATCTCTTAAAATTTTTTTCTGTACTTTTCCAGATATTAAAAAATTTGAAGGTATATTCATAGAAAATTCAAAAAGTTCTTTATCAAGATATGGGCTTCTATTTTCAATTGAATTAAACATAGAATTTGCATCATCATGTTTTAAAATTACAGGCACAATCTCATGAAAAAGCTCATTTAGCATTCTATTCCTGAGTAAGTCAGTAGTAAAATTTTTTTCTTTAAATATTCTTGTAATTTTATTTTTAAAAAATACTGAATTATCTTCATAAATCAATTCTCTACTTTTTGGATTGTTGATAAAAAACATCGGATCTTTAAATTTAATATTTCTGACATTTGAGGAAATATTTTTTTTCCAATCTTTAATATTTTCATTTAATAATTTTGAATTTCTTAATGAATTAAAGAAATATAAAAAATGATTATAGTATCCACTAAATATTTCATCTGCACCCACTCCAGATATTGATACTTTGAAATTTTCTGATTTAATTTTTTTTGTTAATAAATAATGAATATAATAAGAAATTGTCGAAATAGGTGAATCATGGTAATTATTTATTTCTTTTAAATTCTTAAAAAAATTTTTTTCATATTTTTTCAAATATATTAAATGTCCTTTAGATTCTAAATCTTTATTAAGAAACTTTATATTTTCATATTCATTATATCTAGAGTCATGATCAATAATAGAGAAGGTGTTTATATTTTTATTAAACTCTTTTTTTGCAATTGATGCTAAAAAACTTGAATCTATTCCTCCACTTAAACAAAAAGCAATTGGTACATCAGACCTTAGTCTATAAAATAAACTTTTTTTTATTTTATCCAAAGTATTTTCTACTGCATATTCATAAGTCATTTTTTTATTAATTGAGATTTTTGGTTCCCAGTAAGTATCCTTTTTAAATTTGAGATTTAAATCTACTGTTAAATTTTGTCCTGGGTAAATAGAATAAACATTGTTAAAGTAAGTATCATTTTTTTTATTTATTGATTTAAATCCACAAAGAAGGTTTGTAGTAATCATTTTATGATTAAATGTAAGACTATTTTCTAACAATGAATTAATAAATTTTATTTCAGAACCAAAGTAAATACCATTAGAGTTGTTATAAATATACAACGGCTTCTCTCCAAAAATATCTCTAGATAAAAAGAGTTTTTTTTTTTTGTTATCCCAAATTGCAAACGACCACATTCCAGTAAAATAATTTACACATTTTTCACCAAACTGTGCATAAGATCTAATAATTACCTCTGTATCAGAATTAGTTGAAAATTTATGCCCCTTTTCTTTTAAAATTTTTTTTAATTCAATATAATTATACAATTCACCATTGAATATTATTGTATAGTCCTCATAAATCATTGGCTGATTGGATCTATTTTTAAGATCTATTATACTTAATCTGCTATGAAGGAGACCTAAAGATTTGTCCTTAACTTTTCTTAATAAGTACTTTTGATTATCTGGACCTCTATTTGCCATAAGAGATAGTGTCCTATTAATAATTTTGATAGGTATGTTTTTTTTTTTAAAAAGAAACCACTTATTCCACACATTGTTAAATGTAATTATTTTTTTTAATTAATATTTAATTAATCTTTTAAAATGTCAAAATTTAAATTAATACTTTCTTATTATCATGAATAATAAGTTAAAAGTAATAAAAAATTGGTAATAATTTGAAAATTGAATTACAAAAATACTTAAGACTTCTCTTCCCTATCGCAAGAAGTATAACTGGAAAGAATAATAGACTAACCCTAACTATATTAAATAGAATAACTCCAATTAAGATTAAATCAATTCGATCTGGAAAGAAAATATACGATTGGACTGTACCACCTGAATGGGAATTAAAGTCGGGTTGGATTAGAGATGAAAAAAATAATAAAATAATTGATTATAAGGATAACAACCTTCATGTTGTAAATTATAGTCAAAGTATAAACAAATGGATTTTATGGAAAGATTTAAAAAAAAAAATCTTTAAACATAATAAATTAAAAAAAGCTATTCCGTATAGAACTACTTACTATAATAAAAATTGGGGATTTTGTGTTAATTGGGATCAATATGAACTCTTAAAAAAAAATAAAAAAAAATTTTTCGTAAAAATTGACTCAAAATTTAAGAAAGATGGACAACTCAATTATGGAGAAGCAATTATAAAAGGTAAGTTTAAAAAAGAAATTTTAATATCAACATATCTTTGTCACCCATCTATGGCTAATGATAATTTAAGTGGAGTGTTATTAACTGCTTTTTTAGCAAAGTATTTAAGAAATAAAATAAATTTAAAATGGACTTACAGAATTATAATTGTTCCAGAAACAATTGGAGCAATAGGTTACTTAAAAGAAAACGAGAAAATTTTAAAAAATATTGATTTTGGAATTAATATTTGCAACTGCGGTGGAAGAGGTAAGTTTGGTTACAAACAGTCTTTAGATAAAAATCATTTTATAAATAATCTTACTGAAAAAACTTTAAAAGAAAAGGTTAAAAAATTCATAAAATACCCATTTGATATAAACGGTAGCGACGAAAGACAATTTTCATCTCCTGGTTTTAGAATTAATGTTATTAGTATTACTAAAGATAAATACTATGAATATCCTCAATACCATTCGTCATTAGATAATTTAGATTTTGTAAAACCTGAAAATTTGGCAAAGTCTTTAAACGTTTATAAAAAATTAATTAATAATCTTGAAAATTTAGATATTTATATAAGAAACCAAGAACATGGTGAAATCATGCTTTCAAAACATAAATTTGATAGATCTCATGGTGGTCAATATCTTCCAAATAAATTTAAAAATAAAATAGATATAATATTATGGATATTATTTTACATTGATGGGAAAATTGATAATGAAACTATAAGAAAAAAATTAAATCTGAAAAAAAAAATATTTAATAATTTAATTAAAGAATTAATTGAAAAAAAAATAATTCGACATGTCTATTAAAGAAAGCTTAAAATTTAAAAAAATTAAGGATTTTGATTTATGGGACAAAATGAATGAAAAATCTAGTTATGGCTCCATCTTTAGTTCAACAAAATACTTAAAAGGAATTAATAATAAGTTTCATTTATGGGGAGTATATCACAACGAAGAATTAAAAGCTGGGTTATCTTTAGTTGTAAATGATAAGGAAGACCAATGCATTTATAATGAGTGGGTAATATACTCAGGGATAATATTTAATTTTAATGAAAATATTTCAAATTTTAAGAAAAATAATGACAGTTTTGTTATCACCGAGTTTATAATCCATAATATTACAAAAACTTACAAGTCTTTTGACTTAAGTTTAATATTTAAATTTATAGATATAAGACCATTTCAATGGTTTAATTATAACAAAAAAACGAACAACAAGTTTACAATAAATACAAAGTACACATCATTATTAAATATAAGTGAATTATCAAATAAGAGAATTTCAATAAATGATACCAGCTTATATAAAAATTTGGATACTTCGCGGAAACAAAGAATTAAAGAAGGTAATAAGATAAATTTTAAATTTAAAGTTTCAAAAAGAAAAGATAATTTAATGAATTTATACAGTGAAATGATGAAAGGAAATAAAAAAATATTTGGAAAAAAAAAAACTATTAAATTTTTCAAATTTCTTAGAAAATATAACTACTAATAATCTTGGCTTATTTTTTGATCTTTACGATGACAAAAACAATTTGTTATACGCAGTAATGTATGTATGGGACAGTAAAAGATCTTATTATCTTTTCGGTGCCAGGAATCGTAAAGTCAAAAATTCCTGGGGAGGAACATTAATAAATTGGGAAGTTTTTAAATATTTGGCAATCAATAAATCTTTAAGTGAAGTTGATTTAGAAGGGGTGAATTCTCCCAATAGAGGTTCTTTCAAGCTAAGTTTTGGAGGTCAAATAATAAGCTACTTTCAAGTAATTAAATAAGTTAAACAATAAAAAAACTATGTAATTAATTAATAACTATGTTAATTAATATGTAAAATGAGTAATGAAAACGTAAAAATTAATCTTAAAAATCAATTAAAAATGATTGTTGGAGAAACACCTCCTATGAATGGGGGTGAACTAAATGATAATAAAATCAAAAACGAATATAACGATAAATTTAACGTTCCAATCAATAGAGGTCATTATTCTTTAGATACCCCTGAAAGAGAAAAATTATTTCAAGACGCTTTGTCTGCGAACTGGGAAAAAGACTATAAAGAATATAGACAAGCATGGATAGACCTAGCCAAATCTAAAACTATACGTGATTACCCTCTCTTAGTAGATCTGGAGTTATCATCGAAATGTAATTTAAGATGCCCAATGTGTTATACAACAACTGACAAGTTCCTAGAGCAAGTGGCTCTTAAATTTATGGATTTTGAAATATATAAAAAAATAATACTTGAAATAAAAGGTAAAGTTCCTGCAATAAGATTAAGTTTAAGAGGAGAGTCTACATTGCATAAAAATTTTATAGATGCAGTCCAATTTGCTAAAGAAAATGGAATAAAAGAAGTTTCAACTTTGACTCATGGAAAAAAATTGTCAGGAGATTATTTAAAAAGATTAGTAGAAGCAGGTATAGATTGGATAACTGTCTCAGCAGATGGCATGAATGAAGACTACAATAAAGTTAGGCATCCGCTTAAATGGGAAGACACTGTAGGAAGACTTAAAGAAATAAAAGAATTAAAAGATAATTTAGGGCTTAAAAAACCTGTTATTAAAGTTCAATCAGTTTGGCCAGCTATAAAAAATTATCCAGATGAGTTTTATAAAGAATTGATGCCATATACTGATTTAATTGCATACAATCCTTTAATTGATTATTTAAGAAATGATAGTCAAGACCAAATAGAATATGTTGAGAATTTCTCTTGTTCGCAATTATATCAGCGTGTAGTGGTTGGAAGTGACGGAAAAGTCATGTTGTGTAGTATGGATGAAGAGGGAGATCATATCATAGGTGACGTAAGCAATGAAACTATACATCAAATTTGGCATGGGGAAAAAATGAGTGATGCCAGAAAAGAGCATTTAAAAAAAGATGGATTTAAAAATATAGAAATATGTAGGAGATGCTCTATCCCAAGAAAAATGGAGACAAATGAAAAAGCTATTGTTGATGGAAGAGAAATTAAGATAAAAAATTATACCAATAGAATTCAAGAAGTTGGCAAATAGACTTCTATAATCAATCTTTAAAAATTTAAGCAATGAAAAAAATTAGAGAGAGAGAAATAATTCTCGGAATTCAATGGGAGATGAACTCATCAGCAGCATTAATGGTTGATGGAGAAATAATTTCTGCAGTAAGTGAAGAAAGATTTACAAATGTTAAAAACGACGAAAGGTATCCATTAAATGCAATAAATTATTTGCTAAAATCTAACAATATTACCGGCAAAGAATTAACAAGCGTAACATTTGCAACCAAAGATTGGTCTCCTGCAAATATTTTGATTAGAAAATATAGCAAATTTTCTGTTAGCGATTTTATATATGAACAAGAGAAATATTGGTATCCAACTATTTATCAATCAAAAAAGTTAAGAAAAATTGACATTTTTAAAAGATTTTTAGACATAGATCAGTATCCTGGAAAAAAGTTTTGGAGAAAAATAGTTCAAAGACTCGACAAGATAGATACAGATACATTTAAGAATAACAAATCTATTAAGATATTAGGTAATTATGTTAGAAAAAATATTGTATCAAATCATCTTAAAGTTGATGATAAAAAAATTATATTTGCTGATCATTCATCTACACACGCAGCATATGCATATTATTCAGGAACTTGTAATGGAAAAAAAGCACTAGTACTTACACTTGATGCTTATGGAGATAAAGCTAATAATACAGTAAGAGTTATTTATCCAAGAAAAAATAGAATACATGAAAAAATAATATCAAAAAGCCAAAATTCTATAATTGCTAGATTGTACAGATATACAACACTTGTTTTAAATTTAAAACCTGACAATCATGAATATAAAGTAATGGGTCTAGCTGCATATAGCAAAAAAGAGTATACAAAAAAATTATTTAACAAATTGATTAAATTACAAGATGTAAAGGGAATAAATTTTGTTTTTAAAAAAAAACCAAAAGATTTATATTTTTTTTTACAAAAGATATCTAAAGGAGAGAGATTTGATAATATAGCTGGAGCAATTCAAGAATATACTGAATATTTATGTAAAAAGTTTGTAAGTAATGCTGTAAATAAAAGTAAAGTGAATAATGTATGTTTTGCTGGAGGTGTTGCAATGAATGTTAAAAGTAATTTAGTAATTTCAAAACTTAAAAAAATTTCTCGATTTTATGTCCCATTTGCTCCGGATGATAATTCTTTATCTATTGGAGCTTGTTACATAACACAACAAAATAATATAAATAAACTTAAGTCAAAATGTAAAATTAAAAAAATTTCTAGTCCTTATTTAGGACTTCATTCTGAAATGAAAAATAGAAAATACTATATACATAAGGCTTTTAAAAATAACAAATATATAATACACAAGAGTCAAATCAATTCTAAAGCTTCATCATTACTATCAAAGGGATCTGTGATAGGTAGATGTGTTGACAAAAGTGAATTTGGGAGCAGAGCTCTTGGAAATAGATCTATTTTAGCACACCCATCTATCAAAAATATTAAAACTAAAATTAATGAAAAAATTAAAAATAGAGACTTTTGGATGCCATTTGCTGCGACTGTGCTAGAGAAGTATGCAAATAAATACTTTTACTTAAATAACCAGAAACAGGATTATCAATACATGACCAACTGTGTTCACACAAAAAAACTTGGAAAAATCTATCTCTCTGAAGCAATTCACAATTATGACGAAACATGTAGACCACAAATTTTATTAAGTAATATTAATCCAGATTATGAAGATCTTATAAATAGATTTGGTAAAATAACTGGTATTTTTGGAATATTAAATACTTCATTGAATATTCATGGTTTTCCAATTGTAGGCAATGAATCTCAGGCAATAAATGTATTTAAAAAGACAGATTTAGACGGTCTAATTTTAAAAGATTATTTTGTGGAAAAAATTGTAAAATAATTTTTTATGAAAAGAAAGAAAATTGGAATTATAAATTACGGATATGGAAATATATTTTCAGTTAAAAGTGCAATCAGAGAAATAAACCATGTACCGATATTGTCAGATAAGTTAAATGAATTAAAAAAATGTGATAAATTAATACTTCCAGGTGTTGGCGCCTATGGTGATGCTATAAAGATAATTAATAAAAAAAAACTTAACGAGGTTTTATATGAACTTGTTATTAATAAAAGAAAAGATTTGCTTGGAATTTGCCTAGGTTTTCAACTTTTAGGAAATTCAAGTGAAGAAATGGGTTTTCATTTTGGTTTAAATTTTTTAAACTTTCATGTCGAAAAGTTTTCTAAAAGTAAACTTCACATTCCTCATATAGGCTGGAACTCGGTAAATACTAAAACAAATGATCTATTTAAAAATATTCCAAACAAATCGTTATTTTATTTTGTTCACAGTTTTTGTGTAAAGAAAATTTCAAAGAATATCGTAATTGGTAATACAAAATATATTGATAGTTTTGCATCAGTTTTAAATTACAGAAATATATATGCAACTCAATTTCATCCTGAAAAAAGTCAACTAGTAGGATTAACTCTCCTTAAAAATTTCATAAAAATATAATGTTAAAGAAAAGATTAATCAGTGTTTTAACATTTAATAATGGTATTCTTTACAGAACAAAAAAATTTAATCCAGATTATCGCTATACCTTAAACTTTGTTAACAATAGTCAAATTGATGAAATTGTTATTTTAGATATTACTCGTAATAAAAAATTAAAAAAAAATTTTTTTAAAATTGTCGAAAAATTTGCCAAAAATTGTTTTGTACCTATCTCTGTTGGAGGTGGAATTAAAAAATTAAAAGATGTAAAAAATCTCATGAATTCGGGTGCAGATAAAATAGTTTTAAATTCTGGAGGTTTTTTAAATAATAACTTAATAAAAGAAATTTCTAACAGTTATGGAAAGCAATGTTTAGTATTGTCAGTTGATGTAAGAAAGATAAATAAAAAATATTTCGTTCATATTAATAATGGGAAAAAGAATACTAAAATGGAAGTTATGGATTGGATTAAAAAAGCTATTAAATTTGGAATTGGTGAAATAATGATAAATACAATTGAATATGATGGGTCCCTTGAAGGATATAATATTGATTTATATAAAAAAATTATTAAGGCTTGTAATTTGCCCGTAATTTTGGTCGGTGGAGCTGGGAATTGGGGTCATTTTGAAGAAGGTCTTAAAATAGGTGCCTCTGGTGTATGTACACAAAATATTTTTCATTATACTGAAACAAGTATTTTAAATGCTAAAAAATATTTAATAAGAAAAAAATTTAATATAAGAAGTTAAAAAGTGATCATTTATTGTAAAAAATGCTTAATGCCTAATTCTAGGCCAAGAGTTCAATTCAAAGAAGGAATATGCAATGGATGTATTAATTCTGAAGATAAAAAAAAAATTAATTGGAAAAGAAGAAAAAAAGAATTTTATTCACTTATTTCTAAATATAAAAACAAAAATAATTATTATGATTGTGTAGTTCCCTTTAGTGGTGGCAAAGACTCTGCATCAATAGCATACAAACTTAAATTTATATTTGGTTTAAACCCTTTGTTAGTCACTGCATCTCCGTTAATGCCAAATGAAATCGGTATTCATAATAGAGAGGAAATGATTAAGTTAGGATTTGATAATGTATTTATTAGACCAAATCAAAAGGTTTCAAGATATTTGGCCAGACGATTTTTTATTGAAAGAGGAAATCCTAAAATTCATTGGGAGGCATCGAAAGAAGCGGTGCCTATGAAAATAGCAATAAAATATAACATCCCATTGATATTCTATGCTGAGCATGGAGAAAGTGAATACGGTGGATTAGTTATGAATAAAAAATCAAAAGAAACAAAAAATTTTTCTGAAATTATAGAACATATTGTGGGAGATAACCCAGATAACTGGGCTGACGAAATTGTAAAAAGAAATGATCTTTTTCATTATAAGTATCCATCATCTAATGAAATTAAAAAATCAAAGCTACAAATTAGATATTTTTCATATTTTTTTAAATGGTCT
>MDTB01051080.1_pt1 | contig 10815 bp, 8 predicted proteins | sample 811161 | NCBI WGS metagenome assembly MDTB01 (sample SAMN05326650, study PRJNA326480) | marine metagenome | isolation source: seawater | place: Mediterranean Sea | collected 2009 | reverse complement strand
ATTCATCTGTTTTAGGGTCTTCCCAAATTAGTAAGAGTTCAACAGAAGCTCTGTAGTGGCCTTGAGATATGTTTATATCATAAATCTCATCATATAATAATTTTGCAGAAACGAGATGTTCAGTCTTAATTTCAGATTTATCTAATTTTGGTTTATTCTCACTTTTAGATGCAGAAATTGCACTTTTAAAGCAAAATAAAATAAAAAATAACGCGATAATCGAAAATTTTGATAATGAATTTAACATATTATTATTATTATATAAATTGTTTTAAAGATGCAATAATTTTATTGAATACTTAATCAAAATTAAGATGAAATCTTTTGATTTATTCTTATTTGTAATTATTTTAAGAATAATATTAAATAAGTTAATTGGACAAATATTAGAAACTAATAAGTTTTTATAATTTTATCCAAATTAAAAAACTTGATAACATGATTCTTTTTTGATTTCATAAAGTATGTCACTGATAAACACAAAAATTGTTTTAAAAAAAAGGCCTAATCCAAGTGTAACTGAAGACTTGTTTGAAAAAATCACTGATGATATTAGAGACTTAGTTGCAGATGAATTTTTAGTTGAAGTAATATATTTATCAATTGATCCTGCAATGAGAGGCTGGATTAGTAGTGTTGGAAATTATTCAGAACCAGTTCCTTTAAATGATCCAATGCGAAGTTTTGGAGTTGGAAAAATTATTTCTTCTAAAAATAATGAATTTTTGGAAAATGAATTTGTAGTAGGTTGGCTTGGGTGGCAAAAATACGCTATAGTTACTTCTAAATCTATTCAAATGAAAATTCCTTCAAATGAAGTTCCCTTATCAGCAAATTTAGGTGTTTTAGGTTTAAATGGTATAACTGCTTATGCAGGATTAGTAGACAAGTGCTGTCCTAAAGAAGATGATACTGTTATTGTAACTACCGCTGCAGGAAGCGTAGGTTCTGCAGTTGGTCAAATAGCTAAGATTTACGGATGCAAAACAATCGGCCTCACTAGTTCAAACGAAAAGAAATTAATTTGTATTAACGATTTTAAATATGATGAAGTTATTAATTATAAAGAAGTTAATGATATTTCATCTGAATTGAAAAAAATTGTCCCAGGCGGGATTGATTGTTTTTTTGATAACGTTGGTGGCATTCAATTTGATCAAATTATGGAAAATTTAAATGTAGGTGCAAGAGTTGTTATTTGTGGTACTATTGGGATGCCTTCTTATCCAATACCTAGTGGTCCAAGAATAAATAGAACACTGTTAATTAAAAGGGCCAAAATAGAGGGGTTGTTGGTTTTAGATTATTTTGATAGGTATTCAAAAATTTATGAAAAATTATCAAGATGGTTTAAAGAGGGTAAACTTATTAATAAAGAGGATATAAGTGAAGGGTTAGAGACTGCACCTCAAAGTTTGATAAGATTATTAGAAGGAACTAATTTAGGTAAACAGTTAGTTAAGGTATAATTAATTAAATTTATGAGTAAAAAAGAAAATCAAAATAAAATATCTGTGATTGGTTGTAGCGGTTTAGTAGGTTCAAGCATTGTAAGATGTGCTCTCGAAAAGGGCTACATAGTTAATGGAACAATGAGAAATATAAAAGACGATACCAAATTAAAATATTTAAAAATACTAAAAAATTCAGAGAATTTAGAGCTCTTTAAAGCTGATATGTCTGTCTTAAGTGATTTTGATAATTGTTTACAAGATGTATCCACTTTATTTATTGCATGCTTAATTCCAACTTATAAAGGTTTTGATGGAACCCCAGCAAAAGATCTGAATAATCAAAGGGGTTATAAAGAAATTATTAATCCAACCGTGAATGGTTGTTTAAATATATTAAAATGTGCAAAAAAAACAAATATTAAAAATGTAGTTATTTGTTCATCTACATCTAGTACTAATGCAATACCTGCCGTTTCCGTTAAAAATGAAATTGATCACTGGTCTGATGAAACCGAACAATGTAAATCAAAAAAATACACATCTGCAACTAAAACAGTTATGGAGAAAGCTGCTATTAGATTTTGTAATGAAAATGATATTAGGCTATCAATAATTTTGCCTACTGGATTATATGGTGATGCAATAATGCCAGATCATATGAAACATAATCCTTTTATTTGGTTGAAAAGAGTCTTAGAAGGAGGTGAACCAAGACATATAAAAACACCAAATGACTCAGCATCAATGATACATTTAAGAGATTTAGCAGAAATATTTTTAGCTTGTCATGAAAATAAGAACGCTTCTGGAAGATATTATGGTGTTTATAAAAGTCTACATTGGCAAGAAATTTATTTTGAGTGTCAAAAATTATTACCTCATATGAAAATGCCAGAACCACTTAAAGAGAATGCAGTAATACCAACTGGGTTTGATTTTACAAGAAGAGATTCATTGGGTGTTAATATTAGAGATTTTCCATCTATGTTGAAGGATACAATTGATTGGATTGAATCAAACCCATTCAAATAGTTATTTTTTAAAATATTATAATTTTATTATAATGATAAAATAAATTTTTTTTACTAGAACATTAATCAAATCAATTTAAAACATTACCATTTTTATCAAATAGATATAAATCTTTAGTTAAAATTTTAAGACCAATTTCCTTTTTCAAGGATGGTATCTTATAATCAGGTTCTTCTTTTAGAACTATTAAGCTTTCGTTTATTCCACAATCAACATAAATATATTGTTCTGAACCAAGATATTCTACAAATTTTATATATCCTGTTAATGAACCTTTTTGCTTTTCACACATTTTAACTCTATCTGCTCTAAAACCAAAATACTTGGTATTTTTATGATGTGTTTTAATACTGGTTTTAATTTCTATATTCCCAACAATATGAATAACATTTTTTTTTACATAACACTTCATAGTATTCATTTTTGGTGTTCCTATAAACTCGGCTACAAACAAATTTTTAGGATAATTATATAATTCTTGAGGAGTACCTACTTGAATTATTTCACCTTCGTTTATTACAACAATTTTATCAGCAAGTGTCATGGCTTCAACTTGGTCATGTGTTACATATATAGTTGTAATACCAAGTTGTTTATGTAATCTTGAAATTTCTAATCTCATTTCAACTCTTAAAGATGCGTCAAGGTTAGAAAGTGGTTCATCAAATAGAAATGCTTTAGGTTGCCTAATTATAGCTCTGCCAATTGCTACTCGTTGTCTTTGGCCACCAGACAGTTCCTTAGGAAGTCTATGTAGTAATTTATCTAGTTTTAAGATTTCAGCTACATTATCTATTTTATTTTTTAACATTTCTTTATTTTCACCTGAGGTTTTTAATGAAAAACCTATATTTTCTGAAACATTCATATGTGGATAAAGTGCATATGATTGAAATACCATAGATAATCCTCTTTCAGAGGGTATTTTATCTGTCACATCAATTGAATTAATAAATATTTTTCCATTATCTAGATCTTCTAATCCAGAGATAATCCTGAGCAATGTGGACTTTCCACAACCTGATGGACCAACTAGTACTATGAACTCTCCATCATCAATATCTAAATTGGCATCTTTTATAACATGGTTATTTCCATACCATTTAGATACATTGTTAAGATTAATTGAGGACATTATTTTTATTTTTGAATTTATTTTGTAATTTTAAATCAATTCTTTCTTTTAAAAGTTCTAAGTGAACAGCAGCAGTCCAAGAGAAATCTTTTCCTCCCAGCCCAACTCCGGTTTCTGGATCAAAATATTCAGCCATTCCATTATTTTCTACTAAATTTATAGTATCATTTTTAATTTTTTCAGCTAATTCATATTCATTTTCATGCTCTAAACCATCATTCACCATATAATTCATTACACTCCAGACAGGACCACGCCAATACCTTTTGCTTTCAAAACTTTGGTGATTCGGATCCAAACTTGGCATCCCAAAGTTACAAATATCTAATATTCTTTTACAATGATCAATCATAAATTGTTTTTGTACTTTTGAACCTATGTCCGCATAAAAGCATAAAAAAGATGCATTGGTTATTGCATTACAAAATGTATTACTTCTTCTATCGTATGCAGTAAAAGCATTTACATTTTTATTCCACATCTTTTGACAACCTTCTTCTAGAACTTTAATCCATTTCTTTATTTCATCAATGTGATTTGAATAACCAAGATGATTTGCCAATAATAATAAATCTCTATTAGCTCGTAGAAAAATAAAATTTACACCAGGATCAATCGCAAGAAAGGGGCCTTCATTATGCATTTTTAATTTATCCCAATTACAGTTTCTTCCAAATTGAAGTATTGACATAAATCTATCATAGTGGTCATCAGTAGGTCTTTCCATATCCTCAACATGACTTGTATCTTTCCTTAAATACTTTTTTAAATCCTTTGGAATTTTAATATTTCTTAATCCAATGTCCCAATCTGGACAATTATCTCTGCCAGACTCCCAAGGATGAATTATGCTAATTACTCCCTCATTGTTAGGGTCACGAGCTAAAAAATACCATCTATGATAAGCAATAATTGAATTAAATAACGTACCGGCTTTCATTTGATCATAGTCAGAACCTCTTTTGACCATTTGCCAAATTATACTAGCTAATACTGGTGGTTGTGAGTGGCAACTAGTTTGGGATATAGCATTTTTTTGCCATTGTTCTGGACCAGGAAAATAATTTGGATTATTTTCATGAAATATAATGTGAGGTATCATTCCATCTTGCCATTGTGAATTTACAAGCATTATCAACTCTTGCCATGCACGAGATTTGTCTAATAAAGATATTCCTAGTGCTGTAAAACCTGAATCCCAATTCCATTGATGTGGATATAGACGATTTGTTGGGATAGTAAAACCACCACGGTCATTTTTTTTTATTACGTTTATAGCTTCTTTTAACATATTTGACATATTATCCTTTCACGCTACCAGCCGATAAACCAGAAATCAAAAATTTTTCTAAATAAATGAATATTATCATCACAGGTATAGTTGCTATAACTGCTCCAGCCATTAGATGTTGTTGAGGCACCTCAGATGAATTTAAAGAAATTATTCCCCTTGATAAAGTAAACAAGCTTGGATCATCTAAAAACATAAAAGCAAATAAGAATTCATTCCAAGCAATCATAAAGACATATAACGCTACACTTACTAAAGCTGGTTTAGATAATGGCATAGCAATTTTAGTAATTATTTGAAAACGAGAGAGCCCATCCATAATCGCGGCATCATCAAGTTCACTTGAAAGTGTACTAAAGTAACCTCTTAACATATATAGCGCAACAGGTATTGTAGTAGCTGGATAAACTATAATTAATCCAATTAGAGAATTTCTTAGACCTAGCTGTGAAAAGACCGCGTAAAGTGGGATTACTAAAACAATAGATGGTATTAAATAAATTAGTATAACTGATCCAGAAAACCATTTTTTTGCTGGAAACCTTAATCTTGCTAATGCATACGCACCTGGTATAGAAAATAATAAAGTAATTAAAACTGTTACAATTGAAATGAAGAAAGAATTTAGTAAAAAAATATGAAAATTATAACTTGTAAACAACTCAATGTATGAAATAAATAAATTTTTAAAACCAACACTCAAATCTAAAGATAAATCTAAAGGGTTTAAAATCAAACTTTGCTGATTTTTTAAACTGGTCATCACCATTATGTAAAAAGGTACAAGTGTGATAAAAATTAAAATTATTAATCCCAATCCCCATAAAAAATCAATAAAAAACTTTTCCGTTTGATATCTCGTTAATTTTTTTTTTGTAAGATTTTTTGATGAAAAATAAATACTTATCCAAATAAATGATGATGTAGTTGATACTATTAAAAAAATTGTCAATGAACTTTTACTATCAGCATAATATGGGTTTCCTAATGAAATAATATAAACTAAAAAAATTATTAACAAAATCATTAGAAGATGATGTTTTTGTTTAAATTTATTTTTTATTATTATATAAACAAAACTTGCAATAATTCCTGAAAGTATAAAAGGAACTAATTCTAAAGATAATTTTAAACCTGTAGTTAATATTCCTAAGATAGTAAATATAATTTGCCAAAAACATCCCCAAATAACACCTGTCAGGATACAACAGAAAATACCATTTTTCCAAAACATATTAAATTGATTCCTTTTTAGAAAATTTTATAAATATAGTTGAAAAAATTAATAAAAATAAAAATATTACTACTGCAACAGCTGCACCTGCACCTAGATTAGATATTGCAAATGCCTGTTCATATACATTAACAGTAAGTGTTCTTGTACCAGCATTACCCCCTGTTAATAAAAAAATGTCATCAAATTTATTAAATGTCCAAATGAATCTAAGTAGAAATAGTATAGCTACAATTCCAATTAAAAAAGGGATAGATATATAATAGAATTGTTGTAAGGGGCTAGCACCGTCAATTTCAGCTGCTTCATAAATATCTTTAGGTATTGATTGCATTTTAGCTAAAATAAATAGAAAAGACAAAGGAAAATATCTCCAAATCTCAAATATTATAACCATTGTAAGCGCTAATGGGAAATTAAATTCAAATCCAAAAAAAGTTATTATAGTGTATTTTTGTCCAAAAAAATTAATTGGATTTTCTATAACATTCATTTGAACGAGCATAGAATTAACAACTCCAGAAAATGGATCAAATAAAATTACCCATGAAAATGCAACAGCAATTACAGGGGAAACATATGGAAAAAGAAGTAACCCTCTTATAAGAGGGCGTCCTTTGAATGACTTTGATAAAATTTGTGCAGTAAACAAACCAATTATTAATGCACCAGTAGTTCCAAAAACAGTATAATAAATTGAAACCTTCAATACTTCCCAAAACTCATCTACTGAAAAAATTTTTTTAAAATTATCAAATGTAAATTCAAAAGATGTTAAAATATTTATGCTTTTATATTGAGCTTTTGGCTTATGATTTTTAGGATTATCTTTTTCATAATCCCAATGATTATTTTTTGTGATTTTAACAACAATTTTACCTGAAGATTTTGGGTTAACAACCCCAAGGTTACAAATTATTTCATTAATTTTTATAAAACAATCTTCTTTAGATTTAATTTCTATGACATTGATACCTTTCGGAATTAAATCAGAAAAGGTTACATCTCTTAATGAATATTTTAATGAGCTATTTCTATACCTATAATGAATTTCTGTAACATCTTTTTTTTCGGAAATTTTACTTCTTAAACTTTCTTTTAAAATTAATTTAGGTGGTCTTAAATCACCTAACGAAATAGGTTTAAATGAAATCCAGAAATTTGCAAATAACGGTACAATTACTATGGATAAAACCAAAATTACTGTTGGCAATATTAAAGAGAAAGCAAGTTTCTTTTCTCTTTTAAATAAGACACTTTCTCTTTTTTTATAAATTTCTCTCATTTTCAAATATGTAAAAAATACGTATAAAATGAGTTTTTCAGACGATACTATAAGTATCGTCTGAAATAACTAATTATTTAATGGAAGAAAGTTCTTTATTCATTTTTACAACTGCTGCTTTTACATCTATCTGATCATCGATATATTCACGAACGATACGATTAATAACTTGTGAATTAATCATTTTTGATGCAAGAGATAGTTGACCTTCTGATACTCCCCAACGGTCTGCAGTTTCAAGTCCAGATACTATTTTATCGATAGTTAAAGGCGAATATAACTCTGATAATGGTGCTTTTCTGTCAACTCCAACAGGTAATTTTGACCATGCCTTTACATATTTTGATGTATTTAATGGTTCACCTCTTCTTACAGGGAATTTACCTTCTGGTGCTATAGAAAGTGTAGCTGTATAACCGTCTTTCATTGAATATTTTACAAATTCAGATGCAACATCTGTATTAGCATCAGATGTAACCCCAAAGTATCTTATGTCGGCCCAAGCAGCTCCAGAAGGATTTGAAGGACCACCAAATGTAGTCACTATACCAGTTTTCTGAGCAAGTGCTTTTGATGTAGGGTCATCATTTATTGTTGGAGGTGCAGAATTTCTTAATCCAGCAAGTTCGTCTAAAATAAATGGAGACCAAATAATCATTGCAGCTTTTCCTGCAAAATATATTGCACGAGATTGTTTCCAATAAAGTTCGCCAGGAGGTGATGCTTTTGCTATTTTTTTATAAAAATTTAATACCTCTGAAGTAGCTTTCTCGTCTAATTGAGAAAAACCATTTTTATTTACTGGAGAAACACCATTTGCAAGAAAGACATGCTCAAGTACTTGGCTCATAAAATTTTCATCAACTTTAGTAGCTGCCACAAAACCATACATATTTGGTGGGTTATGCAATTTTTTAATTGCAGCTTCTATATTTGCATAACTTGTTGGCGCAGCTAATCCTGCTTGATCAAATAGATCTTTTCTGTAAACGACCATTTGTGTCCAGCCATCTACAGGTACAGCTGCAGTTTTTCCATTAAACTGAGCCATTGTTATAGCCCCAGGAGCAAAAGTACTTTTTTGTAGAGAGTTAACAATATCTTCGTTTGTTTCTACATCTAAAATACCTGCTTCTGCCCAAGGTAAAACATATTGTAATGTATGATAAATTACATCTGGCAAATCATTAGCTGCAAATGCAGCAGTTGCTCTTTTCCCAAGATCTTTTTCAGAAACGGGTATAACTTCGACTTCATGTCCAGTCTCTTTCCAAAAATCCGCAGCCATTGCGTTCTGTTTTGCAAGACGCGCGGGTTGTTCTTCTGTAGTCCAAAACCTAATTGTATCAGCTGATGCATTACTTACAAAAAATAATGTAATTAAGCTATAGACTAGATAATTTAATAATTTTTTCATATTATACTCCTCCTTTTAATTTTAAAATGTTGTCATTGGTGAATTATCAGTTCCTCTTCTTAAAATATTAGCACGAACAAGCTTCTGAAGGTCTGATGGTTTTTTCTTACCCTTCACAAGGTTTACAAGCATTTCTGCAAGATCTTTCCCAACATTTTGTATTGGTTGTGTCATTGTAGATAGAGGGGGATCAATCCAAGCTCCTAATTCTAATCCATCATAACCCATTAAAGATATTTCCTTACCAGGGGATAAATTATGGTTTCTTATTGATTGCATAGCTCCCATAGCTACTGTATCGGAAACACAACAAACAGCTGTTGGTAAATCTTTCAACTTTAAAAGTTTATCCATAGCTATTTTACCACCATCAAAGCTTAAATCTGCGACTTGCAAAAATTCACTGTTAATCTGAATGGCAGAATCCAAAAGTCCTTTTTTCCATCCTTCAATTCTTTGTATAGAAAAATTATAGATATTTGGGCCACATATATGGGCAATTTTTCTGTGTCCTAATGATACAAAATGTTTTGTCATGTCATAAAAAGCTGTTTCGTTATCCACATCCAGCCATGACGAAGAGTTACAATTTAAAGATCTGCCATGAGCTACAAAAGGTATTTTCAAATCAGTTAATATTTTAAATCTCTCATCATTTCTTAGTGTTCGAGATATTATCAATCCACTTAAATTTTTTGACATTGATAATTTTTTAAAAAGTTCAACTTCATTTTCAAAACTTTTTGCCACAAGTACTGTAAGATCCCATCCAATTTTTGTTAAAGCAGTTGACATTCCTGCCATAAGTTCTCCTAAAAAAGGATCATTAAGCTGACCATCACGCCATGGAATTACAAAACCTAAACATTCAGGATTTCCAGATGCAAGTCTTCGTGCAAAAATATTTGGCTGATATCCTAATTCAACTACAGTTTCATTAACCAATTTTTTAGTGCTTTTAGAAATATCCTTATAATCATTAAGTGCACGGGAAACAGTTGACTCAGATAAACTAAGCTTTCTTGCTATTGATTTAAGCGATGAATTTGACATCACTGTAAATTTTTAACGAAAACGCTTTCGGAGTCAAACAAAAGAATCATCAAAAGAAAATAAATTAGTAAATTCAATAATTTATATAATAAAATTGAAATATCTTTTTTATTAAAAATTTGAATTATTTCTATGATGGCAAGTTAATATTACTTTTGTAAAAATATCTTTTCATCGATGTATTGAATTAAAAAAATATAGCTTTAGTTATTAATTATGAAATACATCTTAATATTTATATTAATTCTAACTCCAAAGATTGCTATGAGTGATTTTTTTAAAAATATAACTAATTTAATTGAAAATAACACTGATAGGTTAAGTTATGGCGTTTCTGTTGCTGACATAAATAATGATAATAAGTTTGAATTTATAGTTGCAGGTTTTAGATATCCAAATTTAGCATTAGGATTTAAAGATGGAGTTTTAAAAAATTTAATCAATAATTCAATTTTTTCTGATCAAAAAAGATCTACTATTGGAGTTGCTTCTTGTGACATAGATCAAGATGGAATGGAAGAGGTATATTTCTTAAATACAGACACGTATAGCGGAGAAAAAAAATATTCTGATCGTTTATTAAACTTTAATAAAGAAATAACTGATTTATTTGAATTACCAAAAAACCAAAAGAATTTAAATTTAACTGCAGGGCGTTCGGTTGTCTGTGTTGATAGAAAAGGTGATGGTAAATATGGATTCTATGTTGCCAATTATGGTGGTCCAACACGATTTTACGAATTAAATAATAATTTAATTGCTGACATAGCCCCAAATTTAAAAATTGATAAAGTCACTGGAGGAAGGGCTGTAGTAGCAGGCCATATTTTAAGTAATAAAATGGACATATTTGCCGCAAATGAGAGAGGGCCAAATTTCTTATACTTAAATGATAAAGATCAATTTTATAATGT
>MDTB01018081.1_pt1 | contig 10815 bp, 9 predicted proteins | sample 811161 | NCBI WGS metagenome assembly MDTB01 (sample SAMN05326650, study PRJNA326480) | marine metagenome | isolation source: seawater | place: Mediterranean Sea | collected 2009 | reverse complement strand
CAATATCAAAAGCTGTTGATAAAAATTGAATATCTACTTGTTTGCAGTAATCAATTAGCTGTGAATGCTGTTGGTCGCTTAGCTCTAATCTTTTAATCATTTCAAAGTGAGTTTCATTTTTATCAGTAGCTCTTTTTTGATAATCTGCCTTTTCAGCTGATTGAGATACTAATTTTTCAGCTTTAAATGTTTGAAATTTTATAAAATCAGCACCAGCCTCTTTGGCTTTAACTATTAATTTTTTTGCAAGCTTTGTAGAGCCATTATGATTTACACCTGCTTCAGCTATAATTGTTGTTCTCATTTTAAACGGCTTCCAGCTTTAATTTTAACATTACTAGACCATTTTGTTATTCTAATAAATGTGTCCTTAGTTTTAACAATCAATTCCTCATCGCTCGAAAAAAGTACTGCCCCAGGAATCCCAATATATTTAGGAGCAACCTTGATGTATTCAGCTTTTTCAATATAAATTTCTTCGTTTTCAATAAAAGATCTTGCTTGGGGGCCTGGCAGAGAAATCGCCCTAATAAAATTAAATAAATCTCTTGATGACTGATTCCAATTAATTCTTTCATCGCCTTTTTTTCTTTTTGGGCAATAGAAACCAATTGGGTGAATTGAATTTTGCTTTATTTTTTTTACATTTTTTTCTTTTATTTTTTTTATTGATTCAAATAATATATCGGGACATTCAATATAAGCTTTTTCAAGAAGAGTAGAATAGGTATCAGAGTCTGTAATTGGAAATGTTCTTTGTAAAATAATATCTCCTGTATCAATCCCCTCATCAATAAAGTGTACTGTTATCCCAAATTCAATTTCATCATTTATTAGTGCCCAATTTATAATATTTCTTCCTCTATAAAATGGAAGCTTACCAGCATGGCAATTAATTATTTTTAAAGGTGGGATTTTAATGATTTCAGATTTAAATATTTGGTTAAAGCTCATTGATACAAATAAATCGCAATTATAATCCTTTATCTGGTTTAAAAATTCAACTGAATTGATGTTTTTATGTTTTAAGTAAGCTATGTTGTATTTTTTGCAATAATTTTCAAATTTCAAATCATTGGAGCTGTACCTAACACAAACGAATTTGATTTCATAATCTTTATCAGATAATATCTTTTCGAATGTACGGTGACCCCAAGGTCCATCTGCAAAATATCCTATCTTTATAACTTGCATATTTGTTTTATAACTTTATTTTGATCATCTATTTGAAGTTTTGAAGACGATGGAAGGCATAAGCTCTGATTTACCAACTTGGCTGAATTATCAATTTTATAACTTTGACAATTTTTGTAGGGTTTTTGCAAATGGTTTAATCTCCAAACAGGTCTCGTAATAATTCCTTTCTGATTTAAACTTTCCATCAAATATTTATAATCAAATTTGTAATTTTTCTTTATTTGTAGAATATTTAACCAATGATTATTAATTGCATAGCTAGGCACCTTTGCAATAGATAAACCTTCTTTAGGCTCAAAAGCCATGCTATATCTGTTATTTATTTTTTTTTTTTTAGATAAAATAGATGGTAATTGTTCTAATTGAGCAACTCCCAATGCAGCCTGAATATTTGTTAGTCTAAAATTATAACCAACTTCATCATGAATATAGTATACTGGATCATCTTTTGCTTGAGTTGTAAGATATTTTGCTTTTTCTGCTAAATCTTTATTCTTAGTGATTATCATTCCTCCTCCTCCAGTAGTAATTATTTTATTTCCATTAAAAGAAATACAACCCACATCGCCAATTAAACCAGTATGATTATTATCATATTTATCCTTATAAAAACTTCCAAGGCTCTCACTTGCATCTTCAACTACAGAAATATTTCTTTCTTTGCAAACTTCTATAATATCATCAAATAAACATGCGTTACCCCATACATGTACAAAAATAATAGCAGATATTTTTTTGTTAGTTACTTTATTATAAGAATTACCATCGCGAAATACAGTTTCATTTTTTATAAATTCGATTGTTTTCTCAACATCAATATTATAATATTTATCTGAATCCATAAAAATAGGATTAGAATTATTATAAATAATTGCATTAATAGGTGCAATAAATGTTAATGATGGAACTATAACCTCCTCTGATGGATTGACACCTACCAATCGCAATGATAATTGTAATGCGCTCGTCCCATTTACACAAGCTACAGCATAACTAGATCCGGTATAGGTGGAAATATTGCTTTCGAATAGATCTACATATTTACCAGCAGATGATACCCATTCTTGATCTATACAATCCTTAATATATTTCCATTCATTTCCTTGAAATGATGGTTCAGAAAGGGGAATTTTAGACATTGTATTGGTCCGTTTTATATAAATTTATTGATTCTTTCATCCACTTAACCACTTTTTCCAAACCTTCTTTAAGGGTATAATTTGGTCTCCAATCTGTATTATTTAATAATTTTTTATTATCACATACCAGTCTCTCAACCTCGCTATTTTTTGGCCTAACCCTATCATCGGAGGTTTCAATTTGTAATTTGATATTCATTATTTCTGATATTAGCTCAACTAGCTTACCAATCGATATTTCTGAATTCATCCCAATATTCGTAACCTCGCCTATTAGTGATTTACTTTTATAAATTTGATAAAAGCCATTACAAGTATCATCAACATATGTTAAATCTCTTGTTGGCGTTAATGAGCCCAAATTTAATGATTTATGACCCTTTAAAATTTGAGAAATAATTGTAGGAATTATTGCTCTAGCAGATTGCCTAGGTCCGTAGGTGTTAAATGGCCTAACTATCTTGATTGGGATATTGAAAGACTTGATATAGCTAATTGCAAGCTGATCTGCTGCAATTTTAGATGCAGAATAAGGAGACTGGCCAATCAGAGGGTGAAGTTCATCTATTGGTACTGTCTGTGCAGTTCCGTAGGTCTCGCTGGTTGACGTGATTAATATATTTTCAATTTCTTGATTTTTAGATGATTCAAGAACATTGTATGTTCCTTCTATATTTGTACGAACATATGCCAATGGAGAAATGTATGAATACGGAATTCCAATTAACGCAGCTAGATGAAATACAGCATCACATCCTTTCATGCTTTTTGAAACAGAATCATAATCACGAATGTCTCCTAAAACTACTTCGAAATCATTTTTATATTTCGAATTTTCAAGCCACTCCCAATCATTATTTGAGTTATATCTATCAAAGGCTATAACTTGAAATCCCTTCTCAACAAGAAATTCAACTAGATTAGAACCAATAAATCCTGTTCCACCCGTAACTAATACTTTATTTGAAGTTTTCATTCTCTCGCAACTTTCTCAGAAGAGTTAAATTTTCCGCATGTGTCAATTAGCGTTTTAGAGTTTTTAATAATTATTTCGTGTATTGAGAAAATAATTTATTATAAGATTCTAATATACTGCTCCATCTAAAGAATTTTTGATGTCTTTCGAATGAGCTTTTTGACATTTTTTCTAATACTAATTCATTCCCTAAAATTAAAGAAATTTGGTCTTTAAGTTCAATTTCATTATTAAAAAATTTTGATTCATCCCCAGCCACCCACTTATTAAATAAATTATTGTGAGCAAAAATAGGAATTCCATAACTCATTGCTTCTACCAAGGCAGGGTTTGTTCCGCCTACAGAATGGCCATGAATGTAAATCAGGGCATTGTTTCTAAGAGTTGATAATTTGTCTTTTTCGTAAATGGCGCCAAGAAAAATGACATTTGTTGTAGCGATTTTTAATACTTTTTTTTGATACTTATCTTCAATTGAATAATTACCCAATACAATAAGATTTAATTTTTCTTTGAGGTGAGAAAAGGTTTTAACTATTTCAAAAATATTATTCTCATCAACAGGCCTAGCAACAACTAAAGCATAAGGTTTTTTAATTTTTAATTTTCTTAAAATTGACTGTTCTTTTTTAAAGGAAATAGTTGTTTTTTTAGCTCCATAGGGAATCATATCTATCTTTTTTTCTTTATTTTTTCTCTGAAGATGTTTTTTAATATTAGGATTATCTGCAATCAAATGGTCGCAAATATAATAGCCAGCTCTTTCATTAATATATAGCCATAATTTTTCTAAAAAATTATACTTTCTTCTTTTCCATTCTATTCCATCCATATTCATTATATTAATTGATTTTTTTTTATTTAATAAAAAATTAAATATTGCAGTATTGTAACCAAGGGTTAAATAAATGCAATCGTTCATTTTTTTGGCATGAAAAATAGATTTTATATCAAATATAATTGTGCCTAAGGAACCTGAAAAATTAACTGGAATTTTAATAAGTTTTATTTTTTTCCAATTTTCTTCTACTATTTTATTACCAGAATTAACCTGACAATAGACAATGACATTCCAGCCTCTATTTTTTAAAAATATGGCTAATTCATTTGCAAATGTCTCAAAACCTCCATGAGAAGCTGGTATTCCTCGAGTACCTAAAATATATAAATTTTTACTAACCATTAGTTAACTTATTATAAATATTCTGAAGTATATTAAAATTATTTTCCCAATTCAGTCTTTTGTTAGCTATGTCTAAATTTCTTTTTTTAAAAATATTTAATTTATTTTTAGATTTTGATAGTATTAATATTTTATTAATAAAATCATTAGGTTTGTTTATATCAACCAAAAACCCATTATAATTATTTTCAACCCATTCTTCAATTGATTCAATTTTTGTAACTATAGGACTTAATCCACACATCATAGCCTCAAGCAAAGAAACTGAAGATCCATCTGTATAACTATTAGATACATAAATATCTGAAGAAAGTAGATAATCGTTCATCTCATTTTTAAGAACCCATCCAGGCATATAAATATAATTTTCTATATTATATTTTTTTATTTTTGCTCTAATAACTTTTTCTTTAGACCCTGTTCCGATTAAAAATAAACGCAAATCTTTATTTAATTTTAAACATTCATTAAAAATAGATATAAAACTATCAATTCTATAAAATTTTTCAAATTTTCTAGTCATTATTAATACAGTTTTATTATCCCATCCTAATTCTAATTTTTTTGATTTTTTATTTATAGAATCAAGATTGAAAAAGTTTTTCTCTATGCCCCATGGAAAAACTGTTATTTTGGATTTTTTCACATTATAATCTTCCATGATTAATTTTTTAACATGGTTTGAATCGCATGTAATATGATCAGAATTATTAAAAACAAAATTGTTTATTTTTTTATAAAGTATATTTTCATAAGGATGAATTATAATCTCTGATCCCCAAGGCATAGATAAATGGGGGTGAAAATTTGAAAGGCTTGACATCAAGCCATCTTTTGGCGTCCACCCACTATGCAAGACATTAGGCTTAATTTTTTTTATTACTTTATTTAAAGAAGGAACAAGAAAAGGATATGAATACTTTCTACTATTGAAGAAGTCAGGAATTTTTTTATAATGTATTATTAAATTATTTATTGATAAAATATTTTTAGGCAGATCTATATGAGTAAAAGCAACTAAGTGTGTTTCGTATCCTTCTTCACATAATGATCTTAAAAATAGCTCATCATGTTCAATTAAATAATGAGAAACATAGCAAATTACTTTTTTTTCATTTATCAAAATAATTTATTTAATCTTTTTCAAATATGAATAAAACAACAATATATTTCTAATAACTGACCATAAAAAAAAATGAATCAATGACAAAAAAGAAAGGCCAAAAAAGACACTAATCCAATATAACACAAATAGAGTATCACCTTGAATAAAAGTATGAAATCCAATATTTATTTTAGTTTTTTCTAAGATTTTTTTTTGAGTTAAATTCATTTTTTCATAAGAAGATCCTCTAAAAAAAGGTAACTGACCATCGGCATATAACTCTCTAATTCCAACAGCATATAAATATTGGTTAAATAGAATAATAATTAAAATTATAAAATAATAATTAACATATTGATGATTTGATAAATTTATAAATGCTGATACGGGAATTAAAAAAAAAGCAAAATGATCCTGGAGCGCATCTAATTTTTTTCCAAGAATTGATTCTGATTCTCTGATTCGCGCTAAACTTCCATCTAGATAATCTATAAAAACCCAAATTGGGCCAAGAATGAGCCCAATAATCTGATTATATCCTGAATGGAAAGAGATTAAATAAGTAGAAATGATAAAGACAATAAGACCTGATACTGTAATTTTATTTGGAGTGATAAAATGAATATTATTTAATAAAAAAGCAGTTTTTTCGGCTAAAAAACGATAAAAAAAAATAATCACAAATGGATTATATCCATTTGGGAAACTTTTCTCTCCATATTTATATTCTTTAGACAATTCTATATTTTTATTAATTATATATTTCTTTAAAAATTTTCATGACTCTATTTTTATTTAAAACTGTAATATTATTATCCATTCTTCCTTTTGTAAATGATTCATTGCAAACAAGCTTTAAATCACTTTCAGATAAACCCCAATCTATAAGTTTATATGAAAAAACTCCTTTAGGTATTGATGAAATTTTATTTTTAAGATCATCAAAAGATAAATTTAATCTAAAGCAAATTTCATTTAATTCATTTTGAATAAATTTTTTGTTTATATCCATTAATGGTAACAGGCTCATAGAAGACGCAACGCCATGTGGAATATCAAAATGTAAAGTTAATGGATAGCTCATTGAATGAGCTGAAGCAGTCATTGTATTTGAAAAAGCTAATCCAGCCAATGTTGATGCCTCTAAAAGCTCTCTTCTTACAGATAATGAATTTGGATTATTTTTCAATAAATCAACATGGGTCATAATTCGATAAATAGCCTCTATTGCAAATTTAGTTGATTTTTTATTTGCATTTTTATTCCATATTGATTCAAAGCTATGACTTAAAGCATCCATTGTTGTTGAAATAGATATTTTCTCTGGAAGGGTTAATAATAAGCTAGCATCAAGAATCGCAACTTTAGGATATAAATCAAAATTTGAAATTGAATATTTTTTCTTTTCCTCAATATTCCATATCGTTCCCCACATTGTTACTTCGCTTGCAGTTCCATGAGTTGTAGGCAGGAAAATTGATGGAATTTTATTTCGATATTCATTTTTATATGAAATTAATTTAAAAATATCTGATTCATTTAAAGATAAATTAGCAACAGCAACCTTAGCAAGATCCATAACAGATCCTCCTCCAATTGCAATCACCAAATCAAAGGATTGATTATTGCAAAAATTAATTATTTTTTTACAATCATTAAAATTTGGATTAACATTAAGATCAGAAAAAATACATTTCGAATCAAACTTAGAATTCAGAGCTAATCTTTTTTGATTTCCCTTTGAAGTAACAATTAAAGGGTTTTTTGACCCTAATTCATTTAAATAAAAGGACAGTTCTGAAAACCATTTATTAGTATAAACAATTTCAACTGGATTAAAATATTTAAACATATACTACAGTTAATCTTCAATAAAATTCATAAAGTTTTCTTTATTTTTTATTGGTCCAATATTAGGTCTCCCTAAATCTCTCCTTGATCCTAAATCAATATCTATCTCGATTAAAGAAGGGCCTTTTAGATTAAAAAAATTGTTTAAATCTTTATGTAAGATTTTTAAGTTTTTATTTTTTATTGTTTTTCGATATCCAGAAGAATTTACTATAGATGATAAATCAACCTTCATTGCAGCGGTCTCTTGACCGCCAACTGAATCGTGAACTTTATTATTTAATAAAATATGATAGAAATTTTTTGGCTTAATTGAAGATATTGTAGATATATTTCCCATATGCATTATTAGAGCGCCATCGCCATCAATGCATATAACTTTTCTATGAGGTTTTTGTAATGCTATTCCAAGAGCAATTGAAGAGCAATGGCCCATTGATCCAACTGTCAAAAAATCTTGGTTATGATCCTGATTTCTTTTTTCTCTAATTTCAAAAATTTCTCTAGACGTTTTGCCTGTAGTTGAAACCAAAATATCGTCATCATTTATTGTATCTAAAATTATTTCTAATGCTCTTTCTCGATTCTGCTTTGATATCTCTATATTATTTTTCTCTAATTCAAATTTAGAAAAAGTTCCTTTCTTTACTAATATTGCATGTGGCTTACTTTCTGTTTTAGTGCTATCTATAATATTAGAAATTTTATTTTTAATATTAGAATCATCCTCAATTACAATGTATGGGATTTCTAAAGCTTCCAATAGCTTTAATTGTATCTTCCCTTGTTTTGCGTGCTGAGGCTCATCTTTTATATCAGGATGTCCACGCCAACCTATCATTGTAATAATGGGAATAGAATAAACTTCTTTATCGCAAAGTGATAATAGCGGATTAACTGCATTACCTAAGCCAGAGTTCTGCATATAAACTAAAGGAATCTTCCCAGTCGATAAATGATATCCAGCAGCAATTGAAATCGCACTACCCTCATTCGCAGCTATAATATGATTTTGATTTATTAGGTTATTATCTATACACAAACAAAATTCTTTTAATAGAGAATCTGGAACACCTGTAAAAAAATCAATATCATGCGATAATAATATATCAAAAAATAATTTAGGCGAAACTTCCATTATGCTTTATCTGGAATTAAGGTAATAATTTCTTTAATTGACATACAATGATTGTCAGATGCTTCTAAAGACCTACTATTATTAAGTATTGATTCTGCAGTTTTTATCATTGCAGGATAGGCAGATCTAAGCAAATGGTTAGCATAAATAACAACATTGACACCCATTTTTTGAAGATCATCTTCCTTAATGTGAGCAAACGATGATGGGACTACAACCAAAGGAGCGGGATTGCTAAATTTATTATATTCTTTACAAAACTCTTTTATTTCTTCTCCATCTTTTTTTCTACTATGAATCATTATTCCATCTGCTCCAGCTTTTATATAAGACTTAGAGCGTAATAAGGCATCATCTAATCCTTGGTCTAAAATCAAACTTTCAACTCTAGCAATAATCATAAAATCACTAGTTACTTGACTAAGCTTTCTTTTTTGAATTTTTTCACAAAAATTATCAATAGAATCTTGTTTTTGATTAGCTTGTACTCCAAAAAGTGAATTTCTCTTCTCTCCAACTTTATCTTCAATAATTATCGCTGAAACACCAAGCCTTTCTAAAGTTTTAACACGAAATTGAAAATGTTCAATTCTTCCACCTGAATCTCCATCGACTATTATTGGCTTAGTTGTAACTTCTAAAATTTCTTCTATCGTAGAAAATCTTGATGAAAAGTCAACTAGCTCCGTATCCGGCTTACCTTTAGATGTTGAATCTGTTAAACTACTCTCCCAAATCCCATCAAATTCAATTTTCTGGTTATTTTTTATAATGTTTGTTTTTTCACAAATCAGACCTGTTAACCCATTATGAGCTTCTAAAATGCGCACTATAGGTTTAGCCGCAATTAATCTCTTTAACGTTTTCATTCTATTCCCAGGAGTAACACCTCTTGACTTTACTGCTGATATCAAATCTGTAGATGATATTCCTTCAGTATATTTTGGCTCTATAAGCTTTCCACCCCAAATACTTAATGTATCAATAACTTTTTCTCTTGCCTTGCTTTGAATTCCTGTTTTCCAATCATCCCCATGAACAACATAGTCGGGTCTAATTTTTTTTAAATTTGGTTCATAGTCAAGCGTAGTTTGAGGCACCACCTCATCAACTCCTTTGAGATTTTCAATTATAGTTTTTCTATCTTGAAATGATATTAATGGCAATCTTTTGTAACTAGAAATTGCTTCATCTGTTAATAATCCAATAATTACATTACCATATTTCTTTCCTTCTTTGATTATATTCAAATGACCTTTATGGATCAAATCAGCAGACATTCCTATATATACTTTTTTCATTTTAACCCTATTTTAAATCTATACTTGGATATGTAGGAGGGCACCAATGCGTAAGAAGTGGTTTTTTTTCTAAAATATCAAAATTAAAAACTGGTGAAGTCTTACCATAAAGAGATAATAATTCACTTTTTTCTGATACTTTCTCGAAACTATCAAAAACTACAAATTTATAACCATTATAATCCATTGCATCTTCATAATCCAAAAAATTAATTTCTTTTTCAATACACTCACTTCGATAAACATTTGAGATATTTAACCTTCTTGTCTTATAATAATCAATAAGTGATTTATCATTCATCAATTTAAAAATAAAATAAGATGTTAGCTCGTTAGTACGAAGATTTACTCCTACATCTAATGAATAATCAAATCTATCATATATTAAAAATTTTTTTATCCATTCAAATTTATCTTTATTAGATAAAGTTATTAAACCACCTTCACCTGTTGGTAAGATTTTAGTAGCATAAAATGAAAAGACTAAATCAGGATAATCACTGTTTATTATCTCATCTAAATAATGTCCATGCGCCATATCAACTATGATTGGAATATTTTTATTTTTACATAATTCTTCAATTCTAAAATAATCTTTTGAAAGAAATCCGCCTATTATTGAATAAACTAAAACACATTTATTAAGATTATTATTATTTTCAATATCTTCAATTAATTCTTTTGTTTCATTATAATCCATTGATAAAAAACCGGGCTTAGAACTGGAGCCTGCAACAATTACTTTCATACCCATAAAATTAGATGAAGTATAAACTCCTCTCATAGTATTAGATTGGAGTATAACACTATCTTTTTTTTCCACATGCTTGTAATAAGATAAAAGCGATATATATCCAGCACCCCATGTTGCAACTGGTACTGATTTTTTATCTTTTACAAAATCATTTTCTGCTGAATAGTATTT
>MDTB01014804.1_pt1 | contig 10815 bp, 11 predicted proteins | sample 811161 | NCBI WGS metagenome assembly MDTB01 (sample SAMN05326650, study PRJNA326480) | marine metagenome | isolation source: seawater | place: Mediterranean Sea | collected 2009 | reverse complement strand
CCCATCATAATCGCGCCCGGAATTATCATTCCGAGTTGCTCCTCGCCCGGTGGGCCATGCCCTCCGAAAAAAAGCGGTAAACCAGGAATGAGCAAGCAAATGCCAACCACCATTGCGATCTTCACATTGGTCCTCTTTGATTTTACAGCCGCCACATCAGGCGGTTGAGTCCCGACATGCCGAGCCTCGACTTGGAAATCTTTCCGTGACGCAGGAAGGTGAAACTCACCGTATGGCTTGTTGTGCGTATTGTCGCTGCAGTGGAAGAGTCCCGTGCTTCCAGGCTGTGCAAAGAATGCAGCATCCTTCGGTGCACCGCCTCCATTGTCTTTCCATATCTGTCGACCCAAAGGTTGCGTGTTCGGGCTCAAGCAGCCCAAGGCAACGCAGACAACATCGCCGCGTGAAGGGGGGTTTTCACTAAGTGTCCCTACGTCGCCAAGCGATACGTAACCTGGTGGTGGGATGGGGCGCCAGCACCAGAAGCGGCGTTGGCCACGTTCCTGCCACCACACGAGATCGAATCGTTCGGGTGGTGCGATATCTCTACCGCCAGCACGAATGACCAGCGTCGAGAAGGTTGGTCGGGAGTGCCCGTTCTTGGCAGTCATACCAATCAAATGGCATCCTTCGGGTACGCGAGCCCTCCAGATAGAGACGTCTTGTACTGCGCCGGACCCCTTGTCGTTCCATACCTCATCGTACTCACTTATGGGGATGAATTCGAAGTTCCCTTGCGACGAGGTTTCTGATAGATGCTCGATTCTTCGAGCGTCCTTGTTTTCACCGGGTCTGACCGTTGGTGCCGGATGCTTGCCACCTGGGGCGCCCGGATTTCCCCATGAGTCGACGGTTTCCCACCCGCCGACACGTGGTGGAACACCGATTTTCCCCCCGGTATGCGCAGCATAGAGGACCCCGATTTTTGAGATGATCATCCACTTGTTCCACTCAGGGCGTTGATGGGCAGTTCCGCAGTCTTGGAAGGCTATGAAAATCTCAGGATTCTGTGTGTGCTGGTAATGGCCAGCGATGGTATCCCAGTGCCTATTCTCATGTTCGCCTGGCTTGAACGCGTAGGCCCCGTTCACTTCCGAGCTTCCGGCTCCTGAAACGGTTATGCTCGAGGGCATTGATACTGTCGTTGTTGCAGGTTGTTGTTGACCTGTAGCGCCCTGCTGCATGAACTGGATGTCTTCCCAGCCGCCTCTTGGCGCACGATCACGGTTCCATTGTGCTGTGCCATTCTGCTGCGCACTCAGGTACTTCCCATGACAGGACTTCAAACAGACTACATTGTTGCCACGGTTTTCGACTGTGAACTCCTCCCAGCCACCTGGTGGTGCCGCTCCGCGATTGATTTGCACGCTACCGTCAGACTGTGCTGACACGTACATGCCGTGTACGCCCTTGAGTGCGATCTTACCACCCTGACGATTCTCGAGATGGAAATTTTCCCAGGTACTTGCATGGTCGCGATTCCATTCCGCACGCCCGTCGGGCTGAGCGCTCAGGTACTTCCCGTGGACGCTTCTGAGTGCGACTGTAGCGCCCTCGCGGATATGCTCCAAGGCTCCCGACACGCCCTTAGCGCGCGATATCCAGATATGGCTCTTTGCGGTTCGGGGAGAAAAACGGCGGTTTAACTGAGGCAGGTTAAGGTAGCAATTAACCAATATGCGCGATTGAATATCACGTCTACATGGTTATATGTCCGAGTACTATTCATATGCCCTAGACTCTCTGCTCTCCTAATCTTTTGTTATTCTGCCATCTCTCCTTTATCCGAAGCTCTCTTGGGCTCCTAGGAGGTTGAATGGTACGATGCCTCAATCGTTGTAGGTACAAGCCCTACGGTGACGAGTACGGCCAGGAGGACAGAAACCTGGACCATCCAAATATTTTCAGCGGTGAATTCCCCTAAGAAAAGGGATACAGTCATCGCCATAGCCTCTAGACCAGCGGTGGCAGTCTGAACACGACCCATGTCGAGGTTCGGAGTCTTGAGCCAGAGCCAGCTACCTAGAACATTGGTCCCAAGTAAGGCCGCTCCGATCGTCCTCAACCATGCTGTGTTTACCGCCTCGGCACGAAGAAAATCGCAGAAGAGTTGCGGCGCCATAATCAGGATAAGGCCATAAGCTAGGGATGCCCAGAGATTCACCCTCATCGCGAATTCCCCTGTCGACCGGGATAGCATTGGGGATTTACTGACGCACCCAATCTATCACAATATCGATAGAATCGGGGTCGACAGATTCGGATATGCGCCCAATGCCAGTCTGGTACCACGATAGCTACACGGACGGTATCGACCAATCTGCACGATTCCCCAGGGACCGGTATAGACTTCTGAGGGAGAGACTCAGTCATCTTCAAGAAATCGGCCTACTCCGAATCGAGGAGCCAAATCCTATCGATACCGAGTACCTTCTCGTTGCCCATGAAGAGGACTACGTGAATAGATTTCTCGATGGATCCTTAGATGCTAGGGAGAGGAGGAGGATCGGTCTGGAACCCTGGACGGAAGAATTCGTTCCGCGGACACTGAGGATAATGGGCGGGGCCGTTGAGGCACTCAAGCATGTCACCAGATTCGGAGGTATCGCTGGTAACATGGCTGGAGGTACCCACCATTCCCACAGATCCTTTGGATCTGGTTACTGCGTATTCAACGACATAGCAGTCTGCGCATTACTGGCAAGGGGGGTCCATGGACACGCAAGGATTGCAGTACTTGACCTAGACGTGCACCAAGGAGATGGGTCTGCCACCATTCTGGAAGGCGAGGAGGGAGTCGTTACCATCTCGGTCCACTGTGAGAGAAACTTCCCATTCCGAAAGGCTGTGAGCGACCACGACCTGCCCCTTCCCATAGGCACAGGCGACGAGGGGTTCCTTGAGGCAGTGGAAGAGGCACTGGGCATCGTCAGAGATTTCTCACCTGACATACTCCTCTTCCAGTCTGGTGTGGACGGTTTGGAGACCGACTCCCTAGGCAAGCTGTGCGTATCCAGGGAGGGCATGATGACCAGGAACGAGATGGTATTCTCCTGCCTTAGCAGTCGAACCCCATGTATCTTCTTCATGGGCGGGGGATACTCCGACCCGATCGACCACACTGTTGACGCCTTCCACGACCTCTTCGATGCCGCTGCTAGAGCTAATGCTTCATTCAACCACTAGCGTTCTATGTGGGGTAGCGGATAATTTCCCTACCCATTGATTTGTATTGTGCTCAGATGGTTCCGTTTGTTCCCTGCCTGAAAAATGCAAGAATGTCCTCATATGTCTCATCTCCTGAAGCTGGTAGGTGGTGATCCGCAGTGCTGCTGATTATGATCGTCGACTCTGGGTAAACACCTGCGAGCTCCTCCACCCCGAAGATGAAGACGTCATTGGCCCCTCCGAAAATAAGTGCGTCTACGCCTAGGGGGGCCACTTCATTGATGGTATCGTTGAGTCCGGAGTGAGTAGTAGGAAGATATCCGTTGAAAAGGAAGGCTTTCTCGAAGGATGTGTTCGAGTTGGCGATGTATACAGTCGCCATCGGACAACCTTGTGAGTATCCTAGGATGCCGTAGAAGGGACCGTGATCCTCCACTACTCCGTCTAGGTAATCTATCGAGGTGTCCGCCCAGTTCCTATCCTCGTTGGGCTCTCCCTTCCCCCCAGGGGGATCAGCATACCAGCATTGGTCGCAAATGCTGTCGTCGTCAGGAGCATCAGCGAAGAAGAACTCAAACTCAGGGAGATCGGCCATTAGGTTCTCCATTCCGGGTTGCCCCCTTAGCCCCTCTGGACTGTCGCCACCACCATGCAAAGCAAGTATCTTCAGATTTCCAGAGTAAGCCTCCACCTCCCCCGAGTCGTCTTCTGAGCCGATGCACCCGGAAAGTGAGGACATGAACATGAGTAGGCATAAGTTGAGTGCACTAACCTTCATGGTACCTGTAACTGTACTCCCTTTATGATGAATTCGTAATTCCGGGCTCGCATAATATTGGGTAGAGAATGCCACATCGGTATTAGGAAGCGGAAAGTGGATTTCCCGCCAATATTAATAGCATAATGCTGTTAGAACTTACATGACGATACTAACAACTGGAGAGAAATTAGATGATGACGGTAATCCTATTCCGGGAACTGGATTCGAGTACGAGAGCGACGGTAGAGTAGCCGAGCTTCTATCTAAGAGAATCACTCCCCTCTTGTATTCCCCCCCACAGGGTGAATGGGCATGGATGATTCCGGATGAATCAAATGGAGAAATCGAACGTGGCGTTGCAGTCTCTCCCGCTGGAAATAAAGGACCAGTAGTCCATTATCACCCCAACTTCGAAGAGCATTTCAAGGCAGCTGCTGGCACCTGGGTCCTGAAAGCAGATGCAGAAGAAGTGACACTGAATGCAGGTGAGGATTTATTGGTAAAAAGGGGAATAGTGCATACCTTCCGCTGCGTTGGCGAAGATGGTGACTTTGGGGTAATGGAATTTGACGTCATTCCGGCAGTAGGTTTTGGTGGCATGTTGAAGGCATTATTTGGAACACAACATGATTACAATCTAAAGCCAAGTCGGGATCAACCTCCTTTAATTCAAACTATGGTCAATGTCCGAGGCTATAGAACTAGTAAGGGACTAAGCTATAACGAACTCGCCATCTTGGTTCCACCTGGTAAGGTCGTAACGACCCTATTTACCATTCTGAGCTTTTTTATCGCCCCCATAGGGCGATTGCTTGGCTACAAGCCAGACAATCCCCGATGGTACGAAGATGAGTACTGGGAGAAGCGTGTCAATCAACCACCGAAGTAGTATCATCCCCCCTAGGCAAGATGTCGGATAAGTCATAGAGGGGCCCCCTTACTGACAGACATTGTGGAGGAAGACGCCGTGGAGGTTTGGAGGAAGCCAACTTGGAAAAGCACCATCTTTTCTGGTGCAGCCACGGGTGCTATACTCGCAATACTGATCCTTGTTGTATTCATTCTTACTGAACTTGATCCCGGATCCTTTGAAGTATTGTGTGGTGGTTGGCTTTCATTAGCAGTGCTTTCAGCATTCATAGTAAATCAAATATCGAAACGAGCCAAGTGGCCTGAAGTTAGTCTGAAAATTCTAATTCCTGTAGCGTGCATTACATCGGTTATGCCCTTATTTGGGACTCTCTTCGGAATGCCGAACTCTGAACCAAATATCTTAGCTATAGTGGTTGCTATGGGGGCAATTGGGGGATTCTTTTGGTCGATTCCTTTCGCCATTTGGTCCTTTTACAGCAGTGGAAAAACAAACGAAAAAGAATAATCTCATAGGTGCCCTTGGCTATGCATAAGCCCGATATAGGATACTATATTCTCCCCTGACTGGAAACACGCCTTGATAACCCATACGTCCATCCAGCAGTTTATGATTAGAATGATTTTGACAATGTTGATTGGGTCATACGCTGGGATTGCTATCAGCGTAATGAGCTTCTCAGCCTTCCTAGCTTGATGACTCCACCACTCCATGAGGGTGTACTAGGCAGAACGGATACCAATACGAATCGCAGTGAGTAGTTATCACAGGGATAAGGAAATCAACCTTAAAACTGAAAATATGATAACTTGCGAACCCCTGAAAATATAGTGGACAACGAAGTCTTCCTGTTACTTATGGCGCTTGGAGTATTTGCTGGATTTGTCGATAGTGCAGTAGGAGGGGGGGGTCTTCTACGCCTACCCGCAATGCTGAGTGCCGGACTACCACCACATGTTGCCTTGGGAACAAACAAATTTGCATCCGCTGCGGCAGCAGGAGTTGCGAGTTTCAAGTATCTTCAAAATGAAATTGTTCCAAGGAAAGCAGCCTTTGTAGGATGGTTGCTGATGATTCTATTTTCTATGATCGGCGCCAAAGCGGTGCTTTCAATCAACGCCGATGCTGTGCTTGGAATTGTAATCACTGTTCTCTTGGTATTATTTCTCTATGTTTTGTTCAATCCACAATTTGGTAAAGAAGAAGAGATCGAGGAAAATAAGGTAATCCCAGTAACAGTTGGTATGGGTGCTGGATTAGGATTCTATGAAGGATTTCTTGGACCCGGTACAGGCAGTATGTTGATGGCAGGTTACATCAAAGTTGCTGGATTTGGAATGGACAGGGCAGCCGCTACTGGGAGAATTCTGAATTTTGGAGGAAACATGGGCTCTCTTGCAATTTTTGCAATGGCAGCATCAGTCAACTTTGAAGTTGCAATACCATTTGCTCTAGCGAATATGATCGGTGGTTATCTGGCGCCAGGATATGTCCTGAAATATGGCTACTCTCTTCTACGGCCAATGTTCTTAATTATGGCGGCATTTATGATTTTAGTCCAAGTTGTAAACTATCTCGGATAACTCATTCAAGAAGGGCGGGGAATGAAATCCCCCTGAACATAATACGAATCACAGATACCGACTGAATGAGATAGTGCTCACACGCCAGTCTCCGTTTCTACTAATTGTCACTAGTCTACCTCATGGGGGGGGCGTACTGCATCCCACCTTCGGAATGGAGGGCGTTCAGGGTGCCGCTCCTCGGCATCAGGCAGTCCATCATGTCCCCAGACCCGCTGACACCGTCGTAGCTGCCGTCGCAGAACGCGTCATCATAGGCCTCCCCGTAGTTCCCGACAGCCGCTAGGACCGCTTGCATCCATGTGTTGGGGAGCGGGTTTGCCTCGGTCCCCAGCCCTAGGTTTTCGTTAAGCAGCCTGTCTATCGATGGCACGCTGGTGTCCGCGCTCTGGTAGTTCTGTGAAGAGACCCCCAGCTCCTCCGCCGTCACCATACCGAACCAGACCCACGAGACGACCTCGTTCCACTCGGAGTCGTAGTCCCTGGTCGCTGAAGCCAAGGGCTCCTTGGAGATGATCTCGGGCATTATCGCCATTTCGAAGTCCGCATCCCCGTTTTGCTCCATCTCCCACTTCATGGATACCAGGCTGGACATGTCTCCAGTAACGGCGTCGCACATCTCGTTTGCGAAGTCCGGTCCGTCGTTCCACGAGTTTACCTCCTGGTAATCCATGCCGTTCTCCTCGAAGTAGTCGGCTATGTTCCCCGCGGATGTACTGCCGATAGCGACGCAGATGCTCGCTCCGTCTAGGTCCAAGGCGGACTCAGCGTTGGGAAACTCATCGAGGTTGACCATTATGCCCTGGCCGTCGTAGAAGTTTATGGCGCCGAAGTCGACGTCGAGGTCTGCATCCCTACTAGTGGTCCACGTAGTCGTGCGAATCAGGACGTCTATGGTTCCGTTTGCAAGCAGTTCGAACCTGTTGTTCCCACCAGCTTGGACGTACTCAACGTCTGAGTTTGGGTCCATCCCTATCGCTGCTGCGATGGCCATACAGTAGGAGATGTCGAGCCCAGTGTACTGACCTGCATCGTCCTGGTAGCCCATACCGTACTGACTACCCTTGACCCCGCACTTCAGTGAACCTCTCTCAATGACGACGTCTAGGGTGCTAGACCAGTTCACCGTCGGAGGGGGCGCTTCCTCTAGTTCCTCGATAGTCTCGAGCAGTTCTGAGATGGTGTAGTTGAGGCTGGCAGCGAGGTTCTGGAGGTCCGATATCTCAGCCACGGCATTCTCGTTGACAGTGGTAAGATCCTGATTTGCGACGGTCAGCAATGACACCTCGGCCTCTAGGGCGCCCATGGCGGTCTCGAGGGAGGATACCTGGGAGGCTAGTGACGATCTTGCTGTTTCCAGCCCCTCCACTTCTGACTCCAGCCTTAACTTAGATTCGTTAAGAGCTACTATGAGAGCCGAGAGATGAGTGATTTCATCCGCATTGGATGAGTTCTGCTCGTTCAGGTAGACGATCTCTGAGATGTACTGCAAGATTTCTCCGTCCATCTCCGTTATCCTGGAGTTGAGATCCTCGATGGAGGAGTTCAGATGTCCCAAATCGTCCTCCAGTCCGTCCAAGGTCTGGTTGAGTGACGCGATCATCCCCTGGTAGTTGATTGCCTCCTCCTCTAGTTGATCGATCCTCTCCTCACCATCATCACCCATGCATCCGCTAATAGAAACGGTGGACAGCAACAACGCAATCAGTATGGAATATTTCTCATTCATGTTCTTTGAAAAGTCCAATGAGACTTTAATCTTGGCCCGGAACTGATGCTAGCTTGTGAGTGGTATCGCAGTAAGAGCTTCACTGTGACTCGTATTATGGTCAGAAGGGTTTCTTCAAGACAAATTGCGAATGAGGCCAGCTTCCGACACCACCGGCTACGACTTCCCATCCTTCTTGCCCCATTTTGTTCAATTGTTCTTCGAGCTTCTTGTTTTTGGTATGTCCGACCACCATGTACTTCCACCTAGTCATGAAACCTGATATGGGTACTAGCATTAATCCTATGGTAAAGAGGACCCCTGTTAGCATAGCAACCACTCAAGGGTGTCAAGGGCTGGCCCACTGACCACAATACGAATCTCAGTGACCGTCCGACTGTGATACTGCTCACAAGCTAGCCAGGATGATGCGAGTATCAATTTCGAGTTTCCCAATACTTGAAATTTGAATTCATTGTCGGCGATTTATGTATTACAGAATTACCAATGCACAAGTACAATCGGATAAATTAAAGGAAGCGATGGCAACAATGGAGTCATTGAGAGAAAGTATCGGTAAAATTAACGGTCTTGTAAGCAGCAATCTAGTACGAATAAGTGAAACAGAAATGATAGGAGTTGCAGCATATGAAAGTAAGGAGCACTTAGAAGCATCCGAAAAAGAATTCAATGAGCTCATGGCGAACATGATGCCATACATGGCAGGACCGCCCGAGGTATCCTTTGGAGAGGGAATATTTTCCTTCATCTCTTGAGAAACTCTCTATTTCTCATACGTAATATTGGGTAACGTCTAATCGTCTGAGGATCCGTAGGCCAAGCATGGGACCAGAGTCAGTATACCCGATAAACAGAGCATAAATAGGGAGTCGCCAATATCGAATGTGAACTCCTCTATCGAGTAGACCATGGCAATACCAATCCACCCCCCTCCTGAGGCCATAGCCCCAGCATGCCAAGGGCGAATCGGTCCGATACTAGTGTCAAGGATGGCGGTAAAAAGGAATGCAACGATGCCCAGAACACCCATCGTGGTTCCAGCATATACCATGTTCATCTGGGTAGAGTCAAGGGTCACTGTGATCATGTCTTCATCCTCTCCCTGGGTCAATTGATCTCCCCCCTGCTCCATTACATCCCCAACTGTGAACATAAAGATAGTAGCTATAGCGAATAGTATCCAGATAGGTCCTATTGCCGTTCTGCTGGTGTCTTCATCCATCCAAGAAATCTTCACTCCCGTGGCCATGTCCGGAAGATAGCACACCCCAGCGATAATGATCATGGTCATAAATGCCCAAACCACGAACCATAGTTCTCCTTCCAGAATACTGAATATCACTATCACTGCCGGAATTCCGAAACTCAAAATTTCTCTGACGTATCTCACTGATAGAAAGGTGCCCAATCCAAGTAGGGAAAATACCAGCGCAGCGATGAAATCTGGCTCTTCCTCGGCTAATGAGAAGTAAGCAAATGTAGCGAATAACCCTAGTTGGGCTATCCTCAGCGCCGATTCAGCGCTCATCTCGATTACTGGCATCTTGTAGAATGAGTTGTTTTCCATGGTAATGGGACGAATAGCTATTATATCATTGGAGCCATTATTCGGGAGCATTTAGGTCGCTTTCCGTTGTTGAATAAATCGCTTTCTTCTAACCTATACGCCAGTAAGAGGGTAGCGTGTGAGTAAATTCGCATTCAGGCTGATTCTATAGTCCTAATTGTAGTGATAGGGTTGACTGGTCTTGACTTCAGCGTTCTCTGACCATCGTCTGGTTCAACCTACCATCTGGACCTGTGACAACTTCGCCGACCGATCGCCAACCGAGTCTGATGGCGTCCTTGACCTTAGCGTCCAACACTGCTACCAGTTCCTCGCTGCCCTCTAACACTCCTCTGCCTCCTTCTTGGCGGGTTCCCGCAGTCACCATCTTGTAATCCATCATCAAAACGCGCACTGGCTATTAGTTCAAGGAGTCATCGCATTGGGACGCTCTGTTTTATTATACTCCGTACCAATTAAGGGGCATATGTCATAGAGAAGGGGGTGTTTCCGAAAACATGGGGTTGTTAGATTTGGCTGCGAAGGGATGGGGCAAGGATCACTGGTATGAGTTAACCTTCAACGAAAAAGGCTTCACTATCTTCATTATTTTTGATCTGATAGTTGTGTCACCATTCATCATCTTGGATTTTCTTGATAGTATGGGCCTGATCTAATCCTAGGATCATCCTGCCCACCCTAACTGATGCCTGCATCATCGAGGGTTCATTGGGAATTATTTCTTCTCCTTCTCCTTCTTCTTGTTCTATGGCGGGTGTTCTTATTATTCCCAGAATTACCAGAATTTTTACTATTTTTTATCTTTCCAGGCTTTTGATTCGGCTTTGGTATCGCTTTAGTAAAGTGATAAGGATGACCATCGATAACTGGAATTTTCTTATCGATGAGTCTTTCGATGCCTACTAAATAGCCACTCTCGCTTTCATCACAAAATGAATATGCAGTGCCACCTTTACCTGCTCGTGCAGTTCTCCCAATACGATGAACATAACTTTCAGGCTCATTAGGTAAATCATAATTGAATACATGAGAGACATCATCGACATCGATGCCCCGACTAGCAATATCCGTGGCGACGAGGAGTGGCGTACTCCCATTCTTGAATAGCGAGAGTGCCCTGGTACGGGCACCTTGACT
>MDTB01216369.1_pt1 | contig 10817 bp, 13 predicted proteins | sample 811161 | NCBI WGS metagenome assembly MDTB01 (sample SAMN05326650, study PRJNA326480) | marine metagenome | isolation source: seawater | place: Mediterranean Sea | collected 2009 | reverse complement strand
TTTCAAAAAAAAGTGTGGAAAATAATTAAAACAATAAATTATGGGTCAACTGTGTCTTATTCATTTCTTTCAGTAAAAATTAATAGCTCACCAAGAGCAATAGGTAATGCATGTGCTAAAAATAAACTTATGTTTTATGTTCCATGCCATAGAATAATTTCAAAGAATGGTCAAATTAATGATTTTCAATGGGGAAAAAAAACAAAAGAAACTCTTTTAACACTAGAAAAATAATTAAATAATACTCTTTAGGAACCTCTTATGATATAATAGTAAGAATGTTATTAAAGAAATCTACATCTGCTTGTCCGCATGACTGTCCTAGTACTTGTGTGCTAGAAATAGAACATAATAAAAAAAATATCTTTAAAGTAAAGGGAAGTAAAACTAATTCATACACCTCAGGAATTATATGTGGAAAAGTTTCAAGATATAAAGAAAGAACACATAATAAAAATAGATTACTAAAACCTCTAAAGAGGTTAGGCGATAAGGGTCTAAATAATTTTAAAGAAATATCTTGGAATGAAGCTATAGAAGTAACGTCAGAAAAAATTCTTTTGTCCATGCAAAAATATGGAAGTGAATCAGTGTTACCATATTATTATGCTGGTACAATGGGCTTAATACAGAGGGATGGTATCAATCGGCTTACTAATGCAATGTCATTCTCTAGACAAAAATCTACTATTTGTAATACACTGCCTGAAACTGGATGGATGGCGGGAGTAGGTGCACTATATGGACCAGATCCCAGAGAAGTAAAGTATTCTGAACTTATTATTATCTGGGGAGGAAATCCTGCCTCCACACAAGTAAACTTTATGAAACATGTACAGTCAGCAAGAAAAAAAAATAATTCAGAACTATTAGTTGTAGATCCTTACGTAACTAGAACCGCTAAAATAGCTGACTACCATTTAAAACCTAAACCAGGAACTGATGGCGCCCTTGCTTGTGCCTTTATGCACATTATGTTTCGAGATCATTATGCTGATTTATCATATCTAAAAAATTATACTGATTACACAATCGAATTCAAAAATCATCTAGAATACAAAACACCAAAGTGGGCCTCTAAAATTACTGGAATTGAAGAAAATATTATAGAACAAATGGCTAAACTAATAGGAATTAAAAAACGTGTTTATACTAGACTTGGTTATGGGTTTACTAGACAGAGAAATGGTGCGGTTAACATGCATGCTGTTGTATCTCTTGCTACGGTATGTGGTAAATGGAAATATAAGGGAGGTGGTGCATTTTATAGTAATGGTGGAATATATAAAGTTGATAAAACTCTAATCGAAGGACTAAATTTAAAAAAAAATAATATTAGAGAACTAGACCAATCAAGAATAGGAAGTGTTTTAACAGGTAACAAAAATGCTCTAAAAAATGGTGTAGAAGTAACTTCTATATTAATACAAAACACTAATCCTTTAGTAGTAGCTCCAGAAACTTCTTTAATAAAAAAAGGTTTCTTAAGAAAAAACTTATTTGTATGTGTTCATGAGCAATTTATGACAGATACAGCAAAATATGCTGATATCATTCTTCCTGCAACAACCTTTGTGGAGCATGACGATATATATATATCTGGAGGCCATCAACATATGACTTACGGTCCAAAATTGATTGAGCCTATAGGTGAATCGTGGTCTAATCACAAGTTAATAAACACTTTAGCTAAAAATTTAGGTGCCAGTCATAAAAGCTTTAGTATGAGCGAAAAAGAATTAATAAATCAAACGTTAATAAAATCTGACTATGGTGATTTAAAAAGTCTTACATTAAAAAAATTTCTTGATCTTCAACCAAATTTTATAACTTCTCATTTTATTGATGGTTTTGGTCATAAAGATAAGAAGTTTCATTTCAAACCAAAATGGAAAGATTTTGGCGCTAATTATAAAATTATGCCAAAATTACCGGATTTTTTAGATATTAATGAAAAACCTTCAAAAATTAATCCATTTAAACTAGTTACTGCTCCTGCACATAATTTTCTAAATAGTTCTTTTACAGAAACTAAAAGTTCAAAATATCAAGAAGCCAGACCTAAACTTAAAATACATCCTAATGATATTAAAAAGTTAAAAATGATAAATAATGAATTGGTCAAAATTGGAAATAAAAGAGGAGAAGTTCATCTACATTTAGAGTCTTTTGATGGTCTACAAGAAGGTGTTGTGATTGTTGAAGGTGTATGGCCAAATAGTAGTTTTATTAACAAACAAGGAATAAATACCTTAGTAGGATCTGATCCTGCTCCTCCCGCTGGTGGCGCTGTCTTTCATGATGTAGCTATATGGATAAAAAAAATAAATTAATATCTAAACTAATAATCTTTTTAAAACAACTACTATAGGCTATATGTATATAATCGATCTCATCACCTTTACTTTTTCAAATAATTAGAAATTAAGCTTTTTTTAAATCTATAAGTTTTTTTTGAAAACAGTACACGATATATTTCAAAATTAGATACAGAAGAACAAGAAATTAGGTTAATTGCTGAAACCAAAGTTAAACATTCAAAAAACTTTTCGTAACCCAAATTATTTTCACCATTATTTTTTTTCTTTTAATACAACATGGTTGTCATCAAATTCAAAAGTATGCTCTGACAAAAAATAACTACTACTTTTTAAAAAATGTTTTTTCTCATGAATGATTCCACGTAAGTTAAATCTGTAAAGTATTCAAATTTAACTGCTTGGGTATAATTAAAAATACTGATTAGCAAAAAAATACGAAAGATTAGAATAAATTTAATGTCCCCAAGTAAAAAAAACTAATTTAATTAATATTAATTATATAAAGTTATCACAAAACCTATCATTTTAAATCAAAAAGTATATTATTAATATTTTCTTGTTTGATTTTTTCTGATTTACTCCAAGTATTACTATCATAACATTCAATCGTATTATTCTCTAAAGAATATTTAGCTGCGTTATAAAGTCTATTACAGTTAAAATTCCAATTATCATAGCCTTTTTTAATAGTATTAAGATAGTCTATGTTAGGCGAGCCAATCTTATATTTATCCACCATTATATAAGTCAATATTTTAACCTTTTTATATTTTATTTTATATTCTAGATAATGTTTATTGTATACTTCAGGATATTCCTCGTATTTGTCAAGAGAATATTCGCATTCGTCAGTTATTTTGTAAACTCCTAGAAAGACCTTCTCACCTTTAGAAGGAATTATATCAGCAACTCCTTTAAATACTAATTCCCAATTTACCAATTCAATACTCATAAAAGGCCTTGAAGAGGGACAACGCTTTTTCATTTGTTCTTTATTTAAATTTGATCCATAAGCCCCATATAATATATATTTTTTCAACATAATAATTTGTTTACAAATTTTATTTTCCATACGTCATTTGAAAGATCAAATCTGCTTAGAGCTAGATTATCTATAGTGAAACAAAGGGAGTTTTCATGTGCGACTTTTAAAGCATACGATATGGCAGCTTTTATAGGACCTCCATGGGAAAATATAACAATATTATCATTTTTATTATTTAAAATTATATCTTCTATTGCTGCAGAAACTCTTTTAAACATATCAATGAAGCTTTCACCTTTTGGAAAACAATAATCCGGATTTGCAAGCCATTTGTTGTTAAAAACTCCTAACTTCTTGGTAGTGTTTTCTAACTCTTCGTAAGTTAATCCTGTAAGTTTCCCTATATTTTGTTCACCAAATCTCTCGTCAATTGTTATGCTCTCATATTTCAGTCCAAACTTACTTACTTTCTCAAAGGTTTTTATAGACCTGCTTAGATGAGACGTGTACACATCAGCATCTAAAGGAAGTTGTTTTACTAAATATTTAAAGCCTTCCTCATCGCTTAAATCACAGTCCACTTCATTACTCCCGTAACATCTTCCTTCATTGCCTATTACAGGAGCATGTCTTACCCACCAAAATTTTTTTGTTTCCATGACAAATTATAAATATCTGTATTTGCCAGATAAATTATTATTGTTATGTTTTTTAATAATAACAGGTATCAATTTATCTCTGATAAAAAAAGAGCTAATCTTTTTTTACTTTTGCCTATAGTTTTTACTGATGCTATAGCTTCTTTATTTGATATGTCCTCTCCAACAACCACTAGAGCTATCATACCCATGGCTTTATGAGGTGTACACTGATATAAATAAATACCGGGTGTATCAAAAGTAAATGAATACTCCTTACTTAATTTACTTGGTTTTGGTATTTCAAATCCATCTGGTCCTGCAATAAAATGTACATTATGTCCCTTAGCTGTAGGTAACCAGGTAACGGTATCACCTACTGAAATTTTGACTACATCTTGACTGTAAACCATTTGCTTTCCATCCTCACGCTTGTTGAGCATATCTATACTCAAATCAGCAGCGTTTGATGATATTGAAACTAAAGAAATAATAAGACTTATTAAAAATTTTTTCATAAATTTCTCCTAAATACCTAACATATTATGATAAGTATAATTGATTTATTAAATTATATACTATTTATACTTAAAATATAACTATTTAGATTAAAATAAATACTATTAATACTTAAATTTAAATTAATTACTTTTAAGTTTAAGATATTTTATTGAATTAATCACCTTAATAAACAGAATAAAAGTTTTATTAATTTTAAACTATATTTTATGAAATTATAAGTATATGATTAAAATTTAGAATATTGTTAAATATCAAATGTACACAAGTAGTATCAGAGAAGAATGCGGGGTTTTTGGTGTATTTGGACATCCAGATGCAGCTACTTTAACTGCCTTAGGCCTTCATGCTTTACAACATAGAGGTCAAGAAAGTGCTGGGATAGTTTCTTTTGGTGGGACGCACTTTCACAATGAACCCTTTTTAGGCTTAGTTGGAGATCACTTTACACAAAAATCAGTAATAGAACAGTTACCAGGTACTAGTGCTTTGGGTCATGTTCGTTACTCTACAACCGGAAATAGTAGTCTTAAAAATGTACAACCATTGTTTGCAGATCTTTTAGGTGGAGGTATTGCATGTGCTCATAATGGTAACTTAACAAACGGAAGAGAATTAAGAAAAAAGTTAGTAAAAAGAGGTGCTATATTTCAATCTACAACTGATACTGAAGCATTTATTCACTTAATTGCTCAAAGTAAAAAAACTACTATTGTTAAAAAAATAATTGATGGACTTTTTGAGATGCAAGGGGCATTTAGTATAGGCGCAATAACTAATAAAAAACTAATAGCAATACGTGATCCTCTGGGTATTAGACCACTTGTGCTTGGGGAATTAAACGGTGCTAAAATTATTTCTTCAGAAACCTGTGCCTTAGATATCATTGGCGCAAGATTTATAAGGGATATAGAGAATGGAGAAGTTTTAGTAATTGATAAAAAAGGTTGTCAATCCTTTAAACCCTTCAATATTTCTAAACCTAGACCTTGTATATTTGAGTATATATACTTTGCAAGACCAGATAGTGTTTTAAATGGAACAAATATATATGAATGTAGAAAAGCAATGGGTCGTCAATTAGCTAAGGAAGCTCCTATAAAAACTGATATGGTTATTCCAATACCTGACTCTGGTATACCCGCTGCATTAGGCTATTCTGAAATAGCAAAAACACCTTACAATCTTGGTATTATTAGAAATCATTACGTAGGAAGAACTTTTATAGAACCAATGCAAACTATAAGACAACTAGGTATTAGGCTTAAACATAACCCAAATAAAGAATTAATAAAAGGTAAGAAAATATTATTAATAGATGATTCTATAGTAAGAGGAACTACTGCTATCAAAATAGTAGAAATGATTAAAAATGCTGGAGCAAAAGAAATACATATGAGAATATCAAGTCCTCCTATTAAATTTCCTGATTATTATGGAATTGATACTCCGAGCTCTAAAGAATTGATAGCAGCAAATAAATCTGTGGACGAAATTAAAAATATATTGCAATTAGATAGTCTACACTTTCTATCCTTGGAAGGGCTCTATTTAGCTATGGGTCATAAAACAAGGGATAGTGAGAATCCTCAATATACTGATCATTGTTTCACTGGCGATTATCCTACTAATCTAATTGATAGAGATGAAGGTGATCTATCTGGACAACTATCTCTACTTAATGAGAATAAATAAATGTTTAATAAAAATATTATATGATGATATTATATCACTTTTCTAAGGCACCTAATCCTCTAAGAGTAGCTATGTTCCTCAAAGAAAAAAATATTAGCGTAAAATCTGTAGAAATAAATCCTAGGCTTGGAGAAAATAGAAGTAACTCATATTTGAAAATAAATCCTAAAGGAACAGTTCCATGTCTGAAACTTGAAGATGGCAGTATAATTAATGAAAGCTTATCTATATGTAAATACTTGGATGCTATTCATCCTGAACCACCTCTATATGGTACTAAGCCGAAAGATAAAGGAATAGTTGACATGTGGAATAGAAAAATAGATTTTGAAGGTATGAATAGTATCGCTGATATCTGGAGGAACTCTCAAGAAAATTTTGTTAATAGAGCGGTGCCTGATGTTAGAATTACAAAACAAATACCTGAATTAATCAATAGAGGTAAACTTTTGTCTAAACGTTTCATTGAAGATATAGAAAAAGAATTAATAAATAAACCTTATATTGCGGGTAATTTTTTTTCAGTAGCAGATATTAGCCTGTATGTTTTCTTTTATTTTGCACAATGGGTACAGGTGACACCAAAAGAAGCTCATGTTAACATTCTTAATTGGAAAAATAATATAAGTAAAAGAGATAGTGTAAATGTTTTTCCTAAATAACTTTTTTTGTTTTAATTATCATAAAACAATTTATAATATATGCGAGGAATATACTCATGTCTAAACATTATGAAATAGCATCTGGCTTAAGTGAAGTAAAAGAAAAAGAAACAGAATCATATGTTTTCAATCAGACAATGTTAAGAATAAAGGATCCTCAAATCTCGCTTGATTTTTATACAAGAGTAATGGGAATGATTTTATATAGAAAACTCGATTTTCCTGAAATGCAATTTTCATTATATTTTTTGGCTATGCAAAGAGACGTTGATTATCTCTCTGTTCCAACTGATAATATGAAAAGAACTACATGGACTTTTAATCAGAGAGCTATGCTAGAACTTACTCATAATTGGGGTTCAGAAAGTCAAGAGAAGTTTAATTATCATAATGGGAATTCGGAGCCCAAAGGCTTTGGACATATTGGTTTTACTGTGCCTGATGTATATTTGGCGTCAAAAAGATTTAAAGAGTTAGGTGTAAAGTTTATAAAGGAACCAGACGAAGGTAAAATGAAAGGTTTAGCATTCATTGTTGATCCAGATAACTATTGGATTGAAATAATACAAGCTAATATGTTAGAAAAAAATAATAGCTAACCAATACTATCCCCAGGTTAAAGAATTAGAGTTACTTCTAAGCCAATCTTTATGAACTTTAAACTCTGGGCAGTATTTTTTTACCTCCATCCAAAATCGCTTTGAATGGTTATGCTCTATTAAATGGCATAGTTCATGAATAACTACGTAGTCTATAACAGATATAGGCGCAAAAATTAACATCCAGTTATATGATATATTTCCTTTATAACTACAACTTCCCCATCTTCTCCTATAAAACCTAACTATTACTTTAGAAGGCCTAACTCCTATAGTTTTACTAAAAAATAATGTTCTCTCATTAAGAAGTTCTTGGCTCTTGGTTCTGAAAAAACTCTCTAATAAAATTTTTGTTTTACTGGATTTATTAAATTTGTTTACAAATATTAGTTTACCATCCAAATAAACAAGACTACTTTTTTTTGCATGAAAATTTAATCTATACTTACTTCCTTTATAAAGAAAAATTTCATTTTTTTTAAATTCTTTCTTATGAATTTTAGGTAAAGACTTATTTGTATGAATCTTTTTTTTAATCCAAGAAAGCTTTTTTTCTATCAAATAATTAATATCTTTATTTGAATAGTACATTGGCACTCTTACTTTTAAACTTTGTTCAACAACTTCTAAAAGTATAGTTTTTCTTCGCAGTGTTCTTTTTACTTCTATTTTAAAATTAATATCCATTTATACCTTTATAAATTAAACCTAAATACCCTAGCGGACCTGATGAACCTATGAAGTAGCTAATAAATTTTTTACATTAATTCATATGCCTACCAAACATAGTTTAATTCTAAATACTATATATCAATATTATTCGATTTACATTTAATATTTTATTAATAAATATCCTAAAAAATTTTCAACACTTACTTAAAAAATCTTTATAATCTTTTAGCACATTAGAAACTTTAAAAAATTTCTCTTTTTTAAAAACTAATGTAATTAGGTGTTTCTAATAGTATCTCGGAAACTCTTTTGTCTCTCAATCACTCACCTTGAGTTGCCTGAATACTTGTCTTATGAGCCAAACTAATCATATCTAGCAACTTGTTCTTCATGACATCTCTTATAATGCTTTTTGCAAGGCCCACTTATAAAAAATATTGTTCATCTAATGACATTTAATTCAACAACTCTATAAACTAAAAAAGGTATTGTTAGTTTTATTGAATATGACATGCTTTTTATATCATTTTTTCTTGTTTTTTTTGGAATTCTTGAATGAGTAAGCAATCTATTAAATGCATATTTTAGGAGCATTCATAGATAATTTAATTAATATATATATATTATAAAAATAGCATAGTATAATTAATAATATTACTTAATTAAAAAAAGAAAAATGTATATAATATAAGACTAATGTCATTTTATATACTTAATGTAAACAGTTAGAGAATTATATTTAAAAGAGTAGCACAATGGATAATGAGACTAACATAATAAAACTATCTGGCACTATGTAAGAATTAAAAATCTTATGGAAAATTGAAGAATTAGAAAACGGATAACAAGTTATTTGGGATAACTTAAATATAGATTTAGTAAAAAAGTGGAGCTTTTAGACCCAGATAAATATGAGAATGAAATGAAATGAAACAAAATAACTAAGTTTCATTTTTTTTTAAAAAAAACTACATTTTTGTCCATAATTTTATATATCCAATTTCTTTGTTCAGCGATAACATTAAAAGTCTGTTCACAATAAAAAACTACATGTGTTGGATCCCTTCTGTAATACCAATTTTCAAAAGATTTATCAGTAGTCATAAATGAAGTCATTATCCCTAACCACCCACCTTTTTTTAGTAACTTATCTAATTTAATAAACTCTTCAAAAGGTTTATAGAAGTGCTCTATTGTTTCTGAACATAAAATAAAGTCATACTTATTTAGAAAAATTTTTTTCTCCGGAAAAAAGTAAGGATCATACTTATCCATACTAAAACCTTCTGATAAACACATCTGCGATAAAACAGGCTCGTAACCACAACCAAAATCCAATCCTTTGGAGCCTAAGGATATTTTTTTTTTAATAGGATTTAATAATTTAAGTAAAAAGCTTTTATATCCTTCGTCAAATATATTGTTCTCGTGTTTAAGATAATGTTTTTTTTCATCAATCGAACTTATATAATGCTGCTCACCCAATAACTTTGAGTGACAATTACTACATTTCCAATACTTTTTATTATCTATAACTTTAAAAAATATTAAAGTACTTTCCTTGCACACAGAACATTCTTTCATATCGTCCTAAAATAGTTCTTTTTATCTAATCTAAATCTAAACAAATACCTAACTTCTATTAAAAGTATTTAAATAATTAGAAATTTTTTGTAGCCGAACATCTGAGTCTAATGATCTTTTTAACCATTTATAAAAAACTTTTTCGATTTTTAATGGATTAACCCCTAATTGCACCATTGCAAGTCCTCCATTTACAGACTCTGAGTATTCTTTTATCTTTTTGTTTTGAAATTTAAAAAAACAAAACCCAGAGATCAAAACTTTCTGTCCTTTAAAATCCGGTACTTTAGATATGAAACCAAATCTATATTTTGCATATCCTTTATTACCTTGAAAAACATGATCATACATTTCCCAAATCATATTTTCAGCATCTCTATGAAAAAGGTTTGAGAGCATAAATATAATCATGATAAACCCCATTTTTATCAAATAAACTTGCAAGCTTATCACCATCGTTATTCCAAGCATATTTAGTAAAATTCTTAGTTAGTTCTTTAAACATAACCCTTTATTTAATATTTTGTAAATTGATTATATAATTTTTAATTTACATAAAATATTTATAACTTAACTGTTAACTTTTGCTTTACGTTTATAATTTAGTATTTATATGAAAACTTTAAATAAAGCAATAAATTCAAATGATGTTAAATGGAAAGATAAAGTACCTGAATATTTAAAAAACTTTGAAATCGTTATATTATCAGATTAAATATAAGAAACTACTCTAAAAAAATAATAGGAAATATAGGTTAGATATTATCCATGCTTCAAGATTTGATTCTTTAGGATATATTTAAAAACATCCATATAAAAAATGTTAGATAATTATCTATCTTCTTAAGGAGTTCTAGAGATACTTGCTCCTAAAAATATAATAGAACTTGCATCTATCTATTAAATGAAAAAATAATTATAACCGAACATCTTTTAATGTATGATTTAGATACTTATAACCTTTACTTTCCTTATCATAAACATACTGGTTCGTAATAAAAGTTTGTTAAAAATAATAAGTCACAAAGCTTTATGCTAAATTATCTAGAATTAAAAGTAAAAAAGGAAATATAGTAATTTTTAATAAAGCAGGTTACTTAGGCCCTTAACAACTAATAAAAAAAAAGATAGGTTATACTAAC
>MDTB01117989.1_pt1 | contig 10817 bp, 7 predicted proteins | sample 811161 | NCBI WGS metagenome assembly MDTB01 (sample SAMN05326650, study PRJNA326480) | marine metagenome | isolation source: seawater | place: Mediterranean Sea | collected 2009 | reverse complement strand
TTTCCAGTTAATAAAGGTATTTCTAAGGCATGCCCTGCTCCAAAAAGTTTTTTAAAGTCAGCAACAATAAATCGTCTACGATCATCCCAATCAAACCTATAAGAATATAATTCCGAGTTACCAGCCTTTGCTAATGAATTAAGTGGCTCATTGACTCCTCTTATCTTCCATGCAGAACTTCTGTAATAATTGAATGCTTCAAAAGCCTCTTCATTTTTAAAAATAACTCTTGGAAGATTAAATAAAGAGCCTGTTGCAGAATAATCAAGAGCCACAAAATATTCTGAAAAAGCTAACCATATTTTAACTTCATCACGAGTTGAGCCAGCTATAGTTGGAACACTATTTACATGTTCTTTTTTTGATAGTGCCTCTTTTAAACCAATCTTTGGTATGACTACTCCATCATTCGTTAATAAGGGTAATTCTTCAAAGGTCTTTCTTTCTGAATAATATTGATAAAATTCTTTACCTGAAAGGCTAAATAAAAGGTCTCTTAATTCTTTATTGCTATATTTGTCTTGTTGGTTTTTATTAAATTTATCTTCAACAATCTTATTAACAACCTCCCAAGTAGAATAATTTGAAGTAGGAGATTGATTTTTCTGTTTGTATGCGTTTTCAAGAGAAATTGATTCTGTGTATCCTGACATCGATATTGCCTTATGAAATAATCCTTTTGCTTTTTTAGAAACTATTAGAGATAAAACATTGTGTCCACCGGCAGACTCTCCAAAAATTGTAATATTGTTAGGGTTTCCTCCAAAAGAGTTAATATTTTCATTTACCCATTCAAGCGCAGAAATAATATCCAACGTACCAAAATTAGAAGTCCTATCTAAGCCATCTTGCAAGCTCTGAACTGCAGGATGAGTAAACCAACCCAATGGTCCAAGTCTATAATTAATTGTTACAACTATAACGTTATGTTTCTTAACTAACTTACTAAAGTCGTATAAATCTTTTAAGCCAGATGTGTTACCTCCTCCATGAATCCAAAACATTACTGGAAGTAGTTCTTCAGACGATTTTGATGGAGCATAAATATCAAGATACAAACAATCTTCATTTCCCGAGATTGATTCGTTGGAAAATTGAGAGGAACCACCTAAATTTGATGTTCTTTGCAAACAGAAATTATTATTCTTAGATTTTATTAAATTAGAATTCCGTTCGATCTTTCTTGGTGCCTTCCATCTCAAATCGTCAATTGGAGGTTTGGCATAAGGGATATCCTTCCAATTAACCACATTGTTTTTAATAAAGCCTTCGGTTATTCCTGATGATGTGTCAATCCTGAAATCATCTGCATACGCAGAGACAAAAAATATTATAAAAATTGGTAAAAAAAGCTTTTTCATATTTAACTGGAAAATATATGTATTAAAAAAATAAAGTTATATATTATATATAAATTCGGGATGTAGCGCAGCCTGGTAGCGCACTACACTGGGGGTGTAGTGGTCGTCGGTTCAAATCCGGCCATCCCGACCAGCTTAATTTAAAATACTCTTGATTTTTTTTGAAACTTTCAGTGCGAGCTTAGAACTTTTTTCGATTATAAATTCTTCTTTAGTTTTTGGATTTCTACCAATTCTTCTTGGAGAATTATGCATATAGAAAGTACCAAAATTAGATAATTTAATCGAGCTGATTCTTGATTGTGAAGATATTAGGTCTATGAATTTGATTAATATCTTTTTACTAGACTTAGATGAAATATGAGCCTTGGAAGAGATATTTTTAATAATATCTTTTTTGCCAAGGCTCATTAACTAGTTTTTACTTATTAAGTACCGGTTCCTGTTCCAGTTCCAGTTCCTGTTCCTGTTCCTGTTCCTGTTCCAGTTCCAGTTCCTGTTCCAGTTGCAGTAGCTGTTTCTGTATCTGTTCCTGTTCCAGTTGCGGTTGCTGTTTCTGTATCTGTTCCTGTTCCTGTTCCAGTTGCAGTTGCTGTTCCTGTAGCAGTAGAAATGGTATTAGTATTTGTTGCTGTACCAGTTCCTGGATTATCATCAAGACCACCCACATCACGAATACTTACAGTTATAACTTGTGTAGCTGCGTTAGAGCTTGCATCAGTAGCAGTAACTGTCGCCGTCACATCAACTAAAGCTCCACCATAATCAAGTGTAGTAGCATCATCAGTAATGTAGGATCCCTCATAGTCTGCTTCCTCAATGAATGTTAAGACACCATCTGAGGTTATTGCTAGAACTGATCCAGAAATTGTGAAGGTAACAGTTTGTACATCTGTTGCTGTTACAGTACCTACAGCTGTTGTACCTTCATCAACAACAAAAGTCGATGAAGATGTAAAGACAGGTACAGTGGTATCAGTAACATTTACAATTCTTGTTGCAGTTCCTTCATTACCTGAGGCATCAGTTGAAGTGTATGTAAGTGTATATTCACCTAGGGCATCAGTATCAACTGTTCCAGTTGTTACAACGGTGACATCTCCAGAGGCATCAGTAGCTGTTGCTCCAGCATCTGTATATGTTTCACCTAGTTCAGCAGTAGCTGGGTTGTCGCCTGTTACTGTAATAGCTGGTGCAGTTGTATCACCAACTCTTACTGTTCTTGTAGCAGTTCCCGTATTACCAGAAGCATCAGTTGAAGTGTATGTAAGTGTATATTCACCTATGGCGTCAGTATCAACTGTTCCAGTTGTTACCACAGTGACATCTCCAGAGGCATCAGTTGCAGTTGCCCCAGCATCTGTATATGTTGTGCCTAACTCAACTCCAGCTGGGTTGTCGCCTGTGACAGTTACCACAGGTGCTGTTGTATCTTCAACATCAACTCTTCTTGTTGCTGTAGCAGTATTACCATTTAAATCGGTTGCTGAATATGTAACTGCATATGATCCAACAGAAGAGGTATCTACATTGCTTGAAGTCGAAACTGAAACGCTAGTTCCACGAGATGATACAGCAGTTGCACCAGCATCAGAATATGATGAACCTAATTCTAGTATTACCTGATTGGCACCAATGATTGTAATAACTGGTGGGATACTTCGATCATATCCGTCGTCAGTAATATTCCCTAAAAATACACCTGTTAATGCAGCAGCAACCGCTACTTGAATAGCGCTTAATTCAGCTGCAATTTCTGCTAATCTTTTTGAAATTGCTTTATTGGATGAAGGATTTTGAGTGTTCTCTTGTTCTTTCTCAAGCATTTTTTGCTCATCTAACAAAAACGCTCTTCTGTCTTGAAGTTCATTTGTGCTCATAGAATTAACTGATGATTCTATTTCAGCAATTTCTTGAGAAGTCAAATCTGCATTGGCCCCTATTGCAAATAAGAATGTTAAACAAAATATATAAAAATTTTTCATAGCTATATCCTCTAATTTAGGCTACTTCTGTAAAGTTATATTAACACATTAAATTTAATGTTAAACAACTTTGGAATGCTATTCTACTGCATTTTTACAAAAATATACTTAAATATGTGTTTTTTTTGTGTTTTTTTGTGTTTTATATATACACATATTTTAATTAATTGGTCTAAACCTGACTAATAAATCATGCAAATTATTTCTTCTAACCAATTTTTGCGCTGGATCTTTGGTCAAAGGCCTCCAGGTATAAGAAATTGCATTGCCAAATATTGGAATGTTAAAAAATATGCCTTTATCAAAACTACCCTCTCCAAATTGCTCGGCCGATACATCTGTTATCGAAACAAAAGCTCCAAAACTTAAACCACTATCAAATTTTCTTGAGATTTCTATAGTTGTTCCAACATCACCTGCTAAATATTCCCCAGCAGAAATTTTCATGTCAAATGGAATCAAACCATAATTCCTATAATATAAATTTGCTGTTAGAGTAGTATTTTCATAATCTAAGTGGCCAAAACCCCAGTTATAATCTCTTTTTCTTGCTTTAAATAATTCCATACCAAATGAATAATTAGTGTTTTGCTTAAAGTATAAATACTCAAAACCTACTCCAGAGAACATATCTTCTAATATTCCCGCTGTAAACATCAAATGATGATTATCTTTTGGAGTTAAATGATAATCTAACTGAGCTCTTCCAATTAATATTCCTTCATCCATTCTTTTCAGATATTGCTTAATATCTGATCTGACTTGAGCAGGAAAGGTATCAAATGGAGGAAATCTTAAATCTTCAAAGTTATTTGCAATACTATATTTTAAATTGGTATTAAAAAATAAATTATCTTTGATGACAATTTCTGTATCATTTTCTAGCAAAACTGCTCCTTTAAAAAACTCTTCTCTGGAGGCAACAAATGGCTTAAATCTTATTCCAGTATTAGTGTTAAATCTATTTGATGTTGTCGTTTGATAAATAGTGTTTGCATTATATTTAAAGTCATCATCGATTTCTGAAATAGCCTTAAGATTCGCGATTTCAATATCTTTCTTAATATTTTTTTTTATTCCAGCATTTTGTGATGCTTCTGAAATAATTTGTTCTACCAAATTTAAGTCAGGATGAATAAATTGTGTTAATTCAAGTCCAATGGATCTAGACGTTTCTGTGATTTTTTTAACACCAATGCCATTTTCTTCTAAATTCTTAATGAGTTTTACATATTTATTATCATCATCATTGATATCATCTGGTTTTTTATATTCATATTTTTTTACTGACTCTTTTGGGTTGTTTCTATAAACAAATCGCAATGAGAGATAGTTTCCTCTTTCAAAAGATGCTCCAAAAGTAAAAAAATCATTTATTGAATAGTCGAATCCAAAAGAAAATTCACTTTCTTTTTCCTCATAAGCTATTTGATTTCCAATTCCTTCAGTTTTTGTTGTATCAGTTTCTAACTTCAACAGTAAATTATTTCTTAAACTATATGATATTCCAAAAAAGGGTGATGCTGTTTGGCTAGAAAAATATTTATCAGGATCAAATTGTCCTCCTTGTCCAGAATAGCCAATTGGTCTAGTTTTAAAACGCTCGTTAAGATATCCAAAAGGGTTGTTAACTTGATAGCTGGAGCCGTTCAATTGTCCCCAGCCCAAACCAAAATGTAAATCTATTTTATTGATTCCATAACTAGCAACTAAATATTCAGAGCTATGGAATCCAGTTCCAGCAAAATCATTTAAACCAATTGCAATTGCAGGAAAATAACCTTCGTCTTTTAACCTAACTTTAACGTTAAAGCCCTTATCTTTATAATCTTGATACTCATAGCCTGGGTAAGGTAATCCTTGTATATTGGTATAAAAAAAAGAAGCTTCTAACCAATCATATGGGCTTGAGCTTAGAGTTATTTTTTGATCTGGAGTTCCATCATAAAAAGTGACACCGTGAACCCCTTCATTATGAAATCTTGCTGTTGGAGTATTAATTAGGCCAACAACACCATGATTGTTGTAAAAATTTGTATCAAAATTATCAGAATAAATTGTTAAAGGCAGAAATAATAAAAGATAGCTTTTCTTAAGGAAACTTTTAAAAATCTTTAACATTCATGATCTCTATCTAATCATTATTTATAGAAGATAAAGAAGCTAATGCGATTCCAAGACTGCCGAGGATACTAACATACGCTTGAGCTGCAAGCCTTCTAGATGAAGAATCATCTAGCTTTCTTGGAACAAAGATTACGGATCCTGGATACATCCTTAAATCACGTGGCTGATTTGCAAAAAGATTTCTCTTTTTTGAATACCTTTGAGTTTCTCCGTTAGGGTGCAATATATATATAGAATCATTATCTGCAGACCTTTTGAATCCACCTGACTTTTCAACAAAGTAGTCAACTCCCCTGTTAGGAATAAAGGTAACTGCTCCTTCAGAAGAAACCTCTCCATAAACATAAACACTGTTAGTTTTTTCAGGAACTATAAGAGTATCACCCTCTCTAATATTTAACTGATCCTGCTGATTTTCTGAAAGAAAATCCACAACAATTCTTCCACTAGGTTTTGTATTTTTAATTTCGTTAGTAAGACGAATGATTGGCGTTAAATCGAAATTTTGACCAATATTGAGCTGGCTAATAGCAATAATATTGTCAAGAAACTCTTCATACAGAAGTTCCTGAGCTTTTTTATTGATAAGTCTTGCATCATTATTTTCATACACGCCTCCAAAAGGATATGCGGTATCTGTAAATCCACCAGCTTTTTCAATTAAATCATTTATTGTTTCACCAGCAGCCATGGTATATGCACCTGGTTTATAGACTGCACCGGAAATAGTTGCAGTTCTATAAGAATATTCTCTAACATATATGAGATCACCATCAATTGGTTTTATTGAATCAAATTGAGAAATATTTGTAATCGGAATAGATTTTAAAGTTCCATCTAAAACCCTCTCTAATGATATATTTTGCAGGTCTGCGGTTTGCTTCATCCCATTTGAATATCTGAGTACTACATCTAAATACTCCTCATCATAGACCTCATATTTAGCTGGTCTTTTTATGGCTCCATCTATTGATATTATATTTTTTCTTGCTGTGACAAAAACCACATCCCCAGACCTAAGACGTTTTTTTAGATTATAGTTTCCATCAATAAGAAGGTCGTAAACATCTAAAGTTTCTTCAACTATTCCTTCTCTGATCAAGTTTATTTCTCTGAAAGATCCATAATCATTAACTCCTCCAGCGACCGTGAGAGCGTGCAAAATATTCGAGTTACCGGTCAAAGTGTAGATACCTGGATTCTTGGCGTTACCAGAAACCAAAATATTAACATCTCTTAATTCTGAAAGACTTATGAAGGCTTCTGTACCAATTAAAACACTACTTATTTTTGATTTAATAATTTCAGATGCATCTTTTAATGCGAAACCAACTACAGTTATTTTTCCAATCTCTGGAATATTAATTGACCCATCCCCACTTATAGTAAAAGTTTCAATAAAATTTTCTTGGCCAATAAGTTGAATATTTAAAACATCGCCTACATCCAGAATGTATGATGAATCTGGATTTGGTTCATTTATTGGCATAAAAGAAGTTTGAAATGTATTGAAAAAATCTGAGCCATATAGCTTTAAATCGCTGGAAATATCTAATTCTTCGTCTGATTTTAATCTTCTCTCGAGTTCATCTAAATCTTTTTCAAGCCTACTCTTAAGATTAATTAATTCCTCAGTTTGTTCTAATTTGCTTGAATATATTGAAGCTCTGTAATTCTGATTTGAATCATCTCCTTTTGAAGCTGATCTGTCTAAAATATCTGCTCTAACATCTTGAGGTAACGCATCAAGAAAGTCTTCGTCTAGGTCTTGAGAATAAACTGAAAATATTGGCAATAATAGGATAAGAAATTTTAAATTATTCATAGTTTTTTTGAGTAATATCAATAATGATATCAAATCAAGCAGAATTATATCTAATTTCTTAACGATTACATAGTTAAGACACTATAGAAATATTCTACAAAAGTCCCGGAATTTTTACTGTCTCAATTTTTAGAGCATTTTCTATGACGATATCCATAACCCTATTAACCTCTTCATCTGTTATGGTTTTATCTCTTGATTGAAAAATAAATCTAAAGCCAATCTTAATCTCTTTTATTTTTTCGTTCTTAAAATAGTCAAATACAAAGACTTCTTTTAATAAATCGTGATTAAAGGTCAAAATAAAATTCTCTAAATTTTTGCAATTAGTAAAATCTGTTATAGAAAAGGATAAATCTCTTGAGGAAGATGGAAAATCTGATGTTGGAATATACTGTTTATTACTAATATTAAATTTGGTGTTGTTATCGGTTTGATAGTTTATTGATATAGAATCGTTAATCTCTATTTCTATATAACTTATGGGATCTTTGATTTTGGAATCAATTAACTCTCTAGATATATTTGTAAAATTTAGCTCTGCATTCTCTAAATAACTTCCTAATAAATTTTCTAAATAATTGATATCGATTTTTTGATGGAAATCTCTATAGTTATTAGAAATTCTTCCAGTGGCAATAATTCCACAAACTCTTTTTATTGAAATTGGGTCTGCGGTATAAATATCTGATACTTCAAATAACTTTATGCTGTCTTTTTGTCTTCTTTCATTATAAGAAAGTTTATTAATAAGAGAATTCTTTAAATCTGTTCTTAAAAAACTTTTATTGGAGTCGAGTGGATTATCAACAGCAATAGAACTTTTGATCTTATCTGAGCTAAAAGGATTACTAATAATTTCATAAAAACCAGAATCAACAAGTAAGTTTTTAAGTTTACTTTCTTCTGAAATAATTTCTTTTTGGTTTGCATTAGTAATATTGAAAGTTTGTGTTTTTATGTTGTCGTATCCAAAAGCTCTTGCAACTTCTTCAGAAATATCATTCATAGTTCGTATATCACTTCTGTAAGTCGGTATTTGCAACAAATCTTTTTTAAAAGTAAATCCAAGTTTTGTTAAGTATTCTTTACAAATGCTCTTTTCAAAATTAGTACCCAAAATTTTATTAATCTTAGATACATCAAATAAGATTTGATTTTGTAGAAGATTGTCTGTGTTATATGAAAATAATTCAACTTTGCTAATGTCAGCATGATTTTCAACAATGTGAATAAACCTTCTGAGAGCATATTCATGGCAATTAGGATCGGTATTTCTTTCAAATTTGTGGGCAGCCTCTGAATTAATACCATATTTTAAAGTTTGTCCCAATATAATTTCAGGATCAAAATGTGCACATTCCACTATGACTGATTTGGTTTTTTCGTTGCATGCAGTTTTATCACCTCCCATAACACCAGCCAAATTAATGATCTCATCATTTTTGTCAAAAAAAACTAAATTAGCATCTTTTAATTCGATGGTTTTTTTTAAAAGGGTATCAAAATTAATATCTCTTTTATTGAAATCTAATTTAATTGGGTCCTGAATCTTTGAAGAGTCATAACAATGGGTTGGTTGTCCAGTATCATATGAAATGAAATTTGAAACATCTGTAAAAAAATTATTCTTTTTAATATTTAAGTCATTAATGTAGTCATTTAAAGATCCGACATAATTTGATGGTATTTTGTCTATTTCAATCTTTAAAAAAGATATCTTGCTGCAAAACTCTTCAGCATTATTAATAAATTGAAACTTGAAGGGGCTTATTTCTTTATCATAAATATCATCAGTTTCATGAATATCATAGAATAATTTTAAATCTCTCAACAAACCTCTGATTGAAAGACAATCTCCCCTATTGGGTGTGAATTCCATGTCAAATATTTCATTAAATACTTCATGCTCATGACCAAGCTGAAATAATTTTCCAGATAATTCATCTATACTTGGGTTAGATTTTATGTACCTTAGGAGGTGTTTATAAGATAATTTCATTTAAATTGGCTCAAAAAATCTAAATTAGATTTGTAAAAATCTCTTATATCATTAACACCAAACTTGAGCATAGCGATTCTTTCTATCCCTAAGCCAAAAGCAAAACCAGAATATTTTTCTGAATCAATTCCACAATTTTTAAGAACAACAGGATTTACAACGCCACATCCAAGTATTTCAAGCCATTTTCCATCTTCAGATAAAATATCAACTTCAGCAGATGGCTCTGTAAATGGAAAATATGAAGGCCTAAATCTTATTTTGATATTCTTTCCAAAAAGATCTTGGATAATCATAAAGATTAGGTCTTTAAGATTTGAAAAATTTACATTAGAGTCAACATATATTCCTTCGATTTGATGGAACATTGGAAGATGAGTTGCATCATCATCTTTTCTATAGACTTTACCTCCCGAAATAAAAGCCAAAGGTGGGTTTTTTTCTAACATTCCTCTTATTTGCACTGGGGATGTATGTGTTCTCAAAACATTAGATTTTTGATTTAAGTAAAAGGTGTCGTGCATTTGCCGTGCAGGATGAGATTTTTTAATATTTAACATATCAAAATTAAATTCTTCGGTTTCAATTTCAGGACCAGATATCACTTCAAAACCAAAAGATAGTAAGAGATCCATAATATAGTCCTTCATCTCATTAATAGGATGAAGTGCTCCGGTATCTTTAATTAATTTTGGTAAGTGATCTTCTTTTGAATCTGGCATAAGACCAGTAATTAGCTTATAGCTTTTTCAACAACCTTCTCAAAAGTTGAATTATCAGAAATGGCTATCTCTGATAGGATTTTTCTATCAAGAAGTATATTTTTTTGAGATAAAGAGTTCATCAGTTTAGAGTAAGGAACTCCTAAATTTCTTGATCCTGCATTGATTCTTGAAATCCATAATGACCTAAAGCTCCTTTTTTTAATCTTTCTATCCCTAAATGCATATTGAAGTGATTTAATGTTTGATTGTTTTGCAGTTTTGTAAAGCCTACTTCTTGCACCATAATGGCCTTTTGTAGCAGCAAGCACTTTCTTGTGTTTTGCTTTTGCTGTAACAGATTTGGTAACTCTTGGCATGATTATCTCTTATTTATTGATTAGCTTTGAAGCCATTTTTAACACAATTCCTGACATCTTATTTAGTCCTCTATTATGTCTTTTTCTTTTTGTGGACTGTTTTGTAAGAATATGATTTCTGTTAGCGCTCTTACTTTTTAACGACGAGCCTGTTTTCTTAAATCTTTTAGCTGCTCCAGAATGTGTTTTTAGTTTATATCCCATAGTACTTTTCTATTTTTATTATTTCTTTTTAAAGGGAGACAGTATCATTAATAATTGTCTTCCTTCTAATGATGGTTCCTGATCTACTTGTGCTATATCAGACAGCTCATCACTTAACTTATTAAGAAGATCCAGACCCATATTACTGTTCAAAATTTCTCTACCTCTAAATCGGACAGTTATTTTAGTCTTATCCCCATCAAGAATAAAGCTTTTTATTTTTTTTAATTTA
>MDTB01059555.1_pt1 | contig 10818 bp, 11 predicted proteins | sample 811161 | NCBI WGS metagenome assembly MDTB01 (sample SAMN05326650, study PRJNA326480) | marine metagenome | isolation source: seawater | place: Mediterranean Sea | collected 2009 | reverse complement strand
TGGCCAGGAAATTCTTTCAGTAATTGAGAAAAATTTTGATGAAAGCGCATTAGAAAATCCTCACAATACCTTACTTAAACTTGCAAAAGAAACCGAAATTTCTATCAGAGAGCCATTAAATACCATAATTGGTTACTCAGAATTATTACTTGAGGATAACGCTGATATAAAAATAGATAATTTCAAATCAGATATTACTAGAATTTCTGAATCAGGTAAGCTCTTAGAACAAGAATTAGGCAGTATTATAAAATTCAGCAATAATGAAAATCTTGACTTTCTAAAAGGCTATGAATCTGATGGTGCCCATTCGATGGTCCAAGAAGTTATGGATAGTATTGAACCAATATCTAAAAAGGAAGATAAACCAAGGATACTAGGAAAATTATTAGCTGTTGATGATAATAAGAATAATACAGAACTGCTTAAAAAACGCCTGAGAAAGCAGGGTCATGAAGTGATTACTGCAAATAATGGAAGAGAGGCTATGGTATCACTTATCGATAATAATGACACGGATTTAATCTTATTGGATATAGTAATGCCCGAAATGAACGGATATGAATTTTTAAAGTTTATTAAAAATGATAAAAGATTCCATGAATTACCGGTGATTATGATTTCTTCAATGGATGATACGGATAGTATATATAGATGTATTGAGGCTGGCGCTGAGGATTATATTACAAAACCATTTGAAAAATCTATTCTAGATGCTCGAATTGCATCATGCATGGAAAAAAAGAAGCTAAGAGATAAAGAACGAATATTAATGCAAGAATTGCAAGAAGAGCGTGATAGGTCTGAGCATTTATTATTAAATATTTTACCTAAAGAAATAGCACAAAGGTTAAAAGCAGGAGAAACCGATATTGCAGATAAACATGATGATGTTTCAATTATATTTTGCGATATTGTCAATTTTACTCCACAGGCTCAAAAATTAAATCCTAATAAACTAGTAAATATTCTCAATAATATCTTTAAAACCTTTGATGACATTTCTGATAAATATGGCATAGAAAAGATAAAAACAATTGGTGATAGTTATTTTGCAGTTGGTGGTTTAAACAGCGATAAAACGCTCTCTGCAATCAACATCATTAAACTTGGAAAGGCATTTATTAAAGCCATTAAAGACATTGATAATTCAACCCCTGAAATGGATATAAAAATTAGAATAGGTGTGCATACAGGACCAATTGTCGCTGGTGTCATTGGAAAAAATAAATTTGCATATGACCTATGGGGAGCCTCTGTTAATATGGCAAATCGACTCGAAACAACATGTCCACCAGGTAACATTCAAATTTCAGAGGAAACAAAAAGGCTTTTAGAGGATAATTTTTCTTATGAAATTCAAAAATTGACAGATATTAAAGGAATAGGCACTCTAAATACATATCTTATAGTATAATCCTATTATACATAACATATATTATGCGCATAATTATATAATATATGACTAAGGAAGATGCTCCTTAAATACATCCATCTTCTCCACTTCACCTATAAGAATAATAGTTTGATTTGATGATAATAGCTCATCAGAAGATGGGTTTATAGTTGAGTTACCCTTATCATCCATAATTCCTACTATAGAAACATCAAATTTATCGCGAATACCAGATTCTTTAATAGTCAGCCCATCATATTCATCTACTCCATATAGGCTAATTTCATCGATTGTTAGATTCATTTTTGAATTTTTTGGTGATACAACAGATATTGAATCCTCAACTTGTGGTTTAATTAGGATTTCTGCCATTCTATGACCTCCTGATATATATGGATTAATTACTTTATTTGCGCCAGCTCTAATTAATTTTGCTTGATTATCTTCAATAGCACATCTGCTTAACAAAAAAATATCAGGATATTTAGTTTTTATTGTCATGGTAACAAAGAGATTATCTTGATCCGTATCAAGTACCACGGCTACGCCCGAAGCTTTATCTATATTGGCTGAAAGCAATGTATTATCTGAGGTTGCATCACCCTGGAGACACAACATGCCATTATCAATAATTTCTTCTACCTTTTTTTCATTATTTTCTATAATTAAGAAATTTTGGTTTTTTTCTTTCAATTCTTGTGCTATAACCGCACCCATCCTACCATATCCACATATTATATGGTGATTTCTTAGTTTTGATATTGTTTTTTTCATTTTTTTCTTCCAGAAACGTTTTGATTGAATAAATTCTTCATTTATGGTTCTAAATAAGGCACCAATACCGGTAACACCAAAAATAATTAATAAAATTGACCATATTTTTCCATAATTATCTAGGACATGGACCTCACCGTAGCCAACTGATGCAAGAGTAATTATGGTCATGTAAAGACTGTCTAATAACGTCCAATCTCTACCCCCAATAATATAGTACCCCAGGGATCCAATTATAATTAAGGATATAAAATAAATAACGATCCATAATTTTTTATTTCTCATCGATAATTATTTTAGTTTTTAAGGTTTATAATAATACTAATACCCTAGAATTTTGGTGAATATCTTCCGATTAACTATCAAAAAATCTCAATTATCTGGAAATGAATTGAAAGTTTATACATGTTTAAAATTAGTAGAAAAAATTAAATGATACAGTCTATAAAGTAAAAAGGGGCTGTTTCCAGCCCCTTTTACTTAGGAGGGTGTTCTTTATAAGGTAAATCTAATCTTCTTCTGCTGCTTTAGCCTTCTCTTTTTGAATAAGAGCTAGATCTTCAATTTCCTTTAAGCGTTTTTCTAATGCTTTAGATTTCTGATCAAGATCTGAGATTCCTTGTTTTAATTTTCTATCTGTACCCTTCATCTCTGTATTCAAGTCATCAAGGTCATTACTAAGATTCCGAAATTTCTTATCGGTTTCTCTGATAAAAGTTTCCAGTGCAAAGCCTACCTCATCTATCAATGCCGCTAGAGAGTCTGTATTCTTTTCAATTAGTTCAGTGTTTGTAACTATATCTTTTTGTGCTTTTCTAATATGCTTGCCTCGACCAATAAATCTAAGGTTGTATGTATGGAGGCTATCTGCATATGCACCTAATACCTTATCTACATGGTTTTTATCCGCAAGGTTTAACTCATCCATTCTATTATTAAGGTCTTCTGTCATTGCATAATAGTAAAACGCACCAATAAAAAGCGCGCCAAGCATAATAAAAATAAATTTTTCTTTACCGTTCATAGATCTTCCTAATTTTTATTTCATTCCCTCTAAGCGTTTTTCCCACTCACTCATCTCAGAAGTATCGGTGTCCTCTACTGCTGCTGACTGTTCTTCATTTTGAGAATGGTCTTGTTTTGATAATTCTTTTCCTTCCATTAGGTCATGAATGATCTGGCTGCGGCGATCCGAACTATCCTTTAGCTCACCCATTATTCCTTCCACTTCTTCATTAAAGTCAGCTAATGTCCTTTGAAGGCGAGTTACAAGCTCATCTAATAGAACTTGGCCATAGCTTGCATTGATTCCGCCTAGAAGGTCATCTAGTTTTTCACTCAGGTAGTTACTTCTACCATCTTTATTTTCAAAATCAATACTCATACGCCTATACAAATTAACAATGAAATAACAAATGTCAGCTCGGGAATTTGATAAAAGAAAGGTTTTTTGGCAACCCTGAAATCAAGGTGAATGGTTTATTGTTTTATATCCCAAAGCATTTAATGGTTGAATCAATGCCAAGAATGTTCTTTTTTGAATGCTGTAGGGCAGTCTATCTACAGATTTTATTTTCTGAAGTTCTTCAGGGGAACCAAGGTCGCTTACTGGGATATCCATTTTACCCATACCTGTTATTGTGATCTTATCATTTATATGAACAGTCACGGCAAGAAGACGTCTCCCCGTTCCCCAATCATATAATTTGTAATCTGTAAAAAGAAATGCATCTTCAGGTGCATATTCTATAATATTAAAGCCCTCATCCTCTAGAAATGAACGAATTTTTACCAAAGCCTGTTGCCTATCATTTTCATAGGTGAAATGCATAACCATTCTTGGGTGCGTGGGACAAAAAGAGAATTTTACAGCAAAGAATGATAATAATATGGTTGAAATTATACGCAATTGAATATTATTTGATATTAGTACCTATCCTATTCCATCTAGGTGTCCAAGTATCAAGATCGAGAGAGAAATAAGCAAACAAAGCTTCACCAAGAATTCCATTCTCAGGGACAAACCCCCAATATCTTGAATCTAGGCTATCGTCTCTATTATCTCCCATTGCCCAATAGTAATTCTGTGTAACTCTAAATTCCCCTAGCTCACTTGCTGGCTCTCCATTTATCATTAAATATTTAAAATGATCATCCTGTATAGAGCTACTCCAAGGTGTGAGTAAGTTTCCACCATGCGGAAAATATTTTTTATAGACTGATTCCTTGCCCTTTCTTCTAAAAACCTCATTAGGATCTTGTAAGGTAAACTCATATGAGACTTCATTGTTGTCAAGTGTAGCAGTATGTCCTTCCATCATAATGATAGGTAGTAAGTAACGCCAATTCGTTTCATCATGGATCGGAAAAACATCTCCTTTTTTAGGTACATATACTGGACCCAGATTATCACGATTAATATTACTTTCTGAACTTAAATATATGTCTGACTGTTTGTATTGTTTTTGCATTGGAGGCGTCAAATATTTTCCTTTATCCCACATTGGGACCTCTTCTCTATTTACAAAAAGCTTTTTATCGGCCAACACCAATGTATCTCCAGGCCCTGCAACACATCGTTTAACATATTTAACATATTTATCCCTTGGATATTTAAATATGAGCACATCCCCTTCCTTAGGTATTCTAAATGCAGGAAACTTGTAATACGGGATGGAAAAACCAATATCAGTATAAGGTATTCCAATCCAGTCAGGGGTTCGCATACCAAATACAAAACGACTACCGATCAAAAAGTCGCCTGTCATTATTGTGTTCTCCATACTTCCAGTTGGCACAATGTATGCCTCTAAAACCGTTACTTTTATCAGAAGGACAGTTAGTACGATATATGTTATAGCTTTTACCTCTGAAATAAATTTTTTATTTCCTGAACTAATACCAACTAATACAGCTCCAATACCTAATGAAAAGACAGTAGCTATGGTACCAATCTCATACCCAATCCTATTATTAACAATTACTGCTGCTATTATCAGGTATCCTAGGACTGCTAATATTTTGATCTTATTATTCGAATCTACTATATTCATAATTTTATAAAACTACTATACGTGAAGAAGCAAGTTTACAGAATTAATTAATATCTATTTTCTTATTATGCAAAATCTCAGGCTTATTGCTGTTCAATATTACTGAAATAGTATCAATTCTAAAATTTGATCCTAATGAATTTTCACTACAATATATATCTATTGTTGACCGGAAATCATTTTCTCTTTTTTCAATAAGGTTATTATAATCTCTGTAGAAAGTATTTACATCTATAAATATAAAGTGGTCATTTTCTTTTGCTATAATATCAATATGGCCAGTTGACTGATTTATCATATCCAACTTTATGATATCCAAACCATTATTTTTAATGTAGAGTGCCGCTAATTTTTTACCCATCCAACTAATGCGACTATTTTCCTCCAGCCATTTAAATGTTGGCATAAGATTTTTGACCGGTTTGAATGACCTGCGATGAATAGGAGTAGCACGATAATATTCTAATGCGTCTATATGTTTTTTGGTTCCATAGCCGCTATTATTCTCAAAACCATATTCAGGAAAAATGATAGAATATGCGTCCATTATGCGGTCTCTTGTTACTTTCGCAATGATTGATGCAGCTTTAATTGAATCTACCTTATCATCCCCTCCAATAATTCCCTCATTGGGAATGACTTGGTTATTTAATGGATACCCATCGATCAATGCTTTTTCTGGTATTGTATCAAGATCATTTAGTGCTATCTGCATGGCCTTAAAGGTTGATTCTCGAATATTTATCTTATCAATTGTTTTGACATCTACCTCACCTACTCCCACTCCTATGGCTTGTTCATAAATTAACGGGAAAAGAGACTCTCTTTTTTTCTTAGACAATTTTTTTGAGTCCCTCAGGCCTTCAATTGTATGTTCATCTGGTAGAATGACAGCTGCTGCCACAACAGGCCCTGCCAATGGACCTCTCCCTACCTCATCCACACCTGCTGTAATAGTCATTTCTTTATAATTCAGGGCTTTTCTTTACCTGTTTGACTTGTGCCGGAGCCACCCATAACTAGTGACCAGTGAGAAGTTCTCGTTCTCCACTCTCCATCTTCCTTGAAAGATGTTTGACTAACCCTCGTCAAGTAATGACCTACTTCTGAAGAATATTTTAGTTTCGTATTTCCCTCTAAATGGTACATCACTACAACAGGTTTCCCTTTTGGGAGAATAATAACTTCTATATGCTTAGAGTTTATATTGACATAATAATATGCCTCAGGTCTTCCTGAAAGGTCAATGGTTTTCATCAGTCCGCCATCCGACCAAAATTCCAATGCTCCGTCTTTGGAATAATCATTCTAAGATTTTTTTATTTTATTAAGATAATTAAAACTTTTCACAATAGAGTTCTTCAAATCTTCAGCATCACCTGTAAAAATACCTGAGCATATATTAAATGAGGAAAGAGTACCCTTAATTAAATATCCCATAATATCTCATTTTTACCATTACTTGTAGATAAATAATATATTCTACACACATAATTATAAACCTATTATAGGAATAATCTAATAGCCCCATTCACTTATTTTTAATCGTTTTAAATAATATACGCTTTGTTGATAACTTATCTTGGCTCTAAACTTTATCCCTTCTTTTAATAAAAAGGAATAATCATGGATAGAAGACAAGCTGGTTTTATTGCTTTTGGAATAATCATTTTCATTATGTATGCATTCGGTATTCATACTTTTGAGGCTGTATGGTCATTTCCCAGCCAAAGAGCAATTCCACTAATGGTCATTGCGCTTGTAGGGACTGGGATATATGCAACAATACAACTAGGTTTTCCACAGCTAAAATACCTCAAGCATGGAATCCAGGTTACAAAAGGTGTATATGATAACCCCGATGATGAAGGTGACCTTAATCATTTCAGGGCATTAACAACTGCTCTATCTGCAACTGTTGGTATTGGAAACATCGCTGGAGTTGCGACTGCGATTTATTATGGTGGACCAGGTGCATTATTCTGGATGTGGGTCACAGCATTTTTTGGGACAACGCTTAAATATGCTGAATGTACTCTTTCTCTAAAATATAGAGAAATGGATTCACTTGGGAAGACCGCGGGTGGTCCTATGTATACGATTGAGAATGGTCTAGGAAAAAACTGGCGATGGATGGCTGTTTTCTTTGCTGCATTTGCAGTTATTTGTTCGTTTGCGACTGGTAATTCTATTCAATCTTTCACAGTGTCCGACCAATTATATTCTGAGATGACCAATATTCTTGGCAATACACATTTTCTAACCCTAAAACATGAAGTATGGTCTGGATTCGAAGTGTCTTTCTTTCAGGTAATTGTAGGTATCTCGATGTCAATCGTTGTTGCTATGGTTATTATTGGTGGTATTAACCGTATCGGGACAGTGACTGGTTACCTCGCTCCTGTTATGGCCCTTGTTTACGTAGTAGCTGCATCCGTTATAATTATTTTTAATATCGATAAAATAGCTGAAAGTTTTAGTATGATCATATCTATGGCATTTAATCCTCCTGCTACCATTGCAGGAACTGGAGGAGGTATTCTCATGACAATGCTATGGGGCATAAAACGTGGTCTTTATTCTAATGAAGCTGGACAGGGCTCAGCAGCAATAGCCCATTCTACTGCAAAAACTAAGTATCCTGTTCGTGAAGGAGCTGTTGCCATGCTAGGGCCCTACATAGATACGCTTATTATTTGCACTATGACCGGTCTGGTGATCATATCTACGGGTGCTTGGAAACACACAGAATTTTTTGTAAATATAACAGCCTCTTCTGCACTGGAAGCTAAAATGGCTATAGAGTCTGGAATCTTTCAAGGTAGAGAGTTATTTAATAGTAGTTTACTAACCTCATTTGCGTTCAAAGAAGGTTTGGGTTCATTTTTTAGCTTTGGAGATAAAATAGTAACTGTATCTGTTCTTTTATTCGCCTTATCTACTGCAATAGCATGGTCTTTCTACGGAAATCGTGCCGCTGTCTATTTATTTGGAGAAAAAGCTATAACTCCATACCTCTGGGTTTATGTATTTTTTGTTTTCGTAGGCGGAGTAGCTGAATTGGAAACTATATGGGCATTTGGCGATGCTGCTCTAGGCATAATGACATTCCCCAATCTCATTTCAATAGTATTATTGACTGGCGCCTTAAAAGGAATGACAAAGGAATACTTTTCAGAATCTCATGTCCCAAATCAGAAAGGATGATCTCTTAAATGTTGCTGTAGAGGCAGCCCTTGCAGCATCCAACATCGTCATGGAAGCAAGTGGTAAACCTCGAGTAGCGGAGCAGAAGGGTATCACTGATCTGGTAACCGAAACCGATATAAGGTCTGAAGAGACTATAAAAGCCATCATCAGGTCTTTTTATAGTGACCATACAATTCTCGCAGAGGAAACTGGTCAAGATTCAAATATCTCTGATTACCTTTGGATCATTGATCCATTAGATGGTACTACAAATTTTGTTCATGGATATCCCTCGTATGGTGTCTCTATAGGATTATTCTACAAAAAGGAACCACTAGTCGGTGTCGTCCTAGAAATGCCTAATATGAAGCTATATACCGCTATTAAAAATGAGGGAGCTTGGTGTGAAGGAGAAAAGATCGAGGCTTCGAACACAAAAGATATAAAAAGATCGTTATTGGTAACAGGCTTTGGCTATGATCACGGTGAGAATTGGGAGAAAAATATGAGACTGTTCAAGTGTCTTACTGATGATACTCAAGGTGTTCGACGACTAGGAGCAGCGGCTGTAGATATATGCCACATTGCTAAAGGATCTGCTGATGGGTTTTGGGAATACGATCTAAAACCATGGGATATAGCCGCAGGTATATTAATCGCAAAAGAGGCTGGATGTGTAATCACAAATCTGTCCGGTGGTCGATTTGAAATCGATGATAATAATATTCTGATAACAAATGGACATATTCACCAAGATATGCTCAACAGTATAGAACGTTATTTGAACTGATCTCTAAATTGCTTTTCTGACCAGAGGCCTTCTATTTTTTCAACTAGAGATCTTTTTTTTGTTAGATAGAGAATCTCCATAGCAGAAAAGTAATATGTCTCTCCTGATTCATATTTAGAACCTTCCCAGATATAATGGACAAATACCTTGTTCTTTTTCATAACCTTTTCTTTTATTGTAATATCAAAATCATACCATAATTCTGAATATTTCAAGATTGATTCTATAAATGAGGCACTATCTTGATTATATTGATACAACTGCAGAGGTACTTCTAATTCACTAAACGTGGAATCTCCAACTTTTGTAACGATCAACTTTTGTAATTCTCCCACAGCTCCACCAGTATGAAGACCCTTGTTATCTACTTTAGAGTCATTATGTTCATGTATCCTATCCCCCACAGAAAGAAAAGTTTGGATAGAATCGTCAACTACATCTGTGATCAATAAACTTCCATCTACATAATATGCACTAATACCCAGTCCTACATAGGGCGTATGTTCATAAATAAAACCAGAAGCAATATTTTCATTCACAGTGGCTGTATCGCCACTATATCTAGCGGTAATGAAGGAATCTATTTCAGCATCCTTTAAAGGAGGAAATGCTAAAAGAAATGAAAATGAAAGAATGAAAATTGTATTTAAATATCTCATAAAATCCAGTACGCCCGACAGGATTTGAACCTGTGACCTTTGGAACCGGAATCCAACGCTCTATCCAGCTGAGCTACGGGCGCATATTAGCAATTTACTGAAACAAAACCCCAATAATTATGGGGTCTCTTGTCATCAGAAATTATGCCAAAAATGAACTGGATAGCACAGGATTTACCATAGGTCTTAGTACTGTTTTTCTAAGTTTTTTTATGGACCCTACTTAAATAAAACCTTTTTCTGGATGTGTGTGAAATTATCGGGCTACATCATATAAACATACCTTATAGCAGATACCGATCCTCCACTATCGTTGGTGGTGTCACAGCGGATAGGTCGATACGCAATAGACTGTTAGGCATTTACCAATGGTCTTATCTTAAGATACATAACATTATGTATAATAAATTTTACATCACATAAACAAAGGCCCATGAATTGGGGCTCTCATTATGTTAGATGGTTTCTTTTGGGCCAATATATATTTTCTTGATCAATTTAATTGGTAAAACAAACAACACTTCAAACATAAAACTTAACTGGCATGTATTTTCATCAATTCTTTCAATAAGATTAAATATAAAACCATCGCCATCTTTACTGTTCTTAGGTCTAACTTTAAATTGAATTGGATTAATAGCCATAATAAGATTTCTAATTGTTTTATAATTACGGTCACTTTTATCAGGAATAAAAATTATATTACTATCATTATCATTTATCAGCATCATTAGCAAATTCACTTTTTCCTTAAAAATGACTTTTTCCCATTTGATAAATCCTTTTTTATAACCAAAAGATGCATCTTTGTCCATTAAAGGATGAGGATGAGCCACCCTTATTGCCTCGATAAGGGAAAGGAAATGATTTTTGCCACCTAATGATGTGGCATTTTTGATAAGTTGATTTTTAAGAGCCTGTTTTTTATCAGTGTCTATTGAATTATAATTAATCATA
>MDTB01057669.1_pt1 | contig 10818 bp, 11 predicted proteins | sample 811161 | NCBI WGS metagenome assembly MDTB01 (sample SAMN05326650, study PRJNA326480) | marine metagenome | isolation source: seawater | place: Mediterranean Sea | collected 2009 | reverse complement strand
TTTTAAAATTTGGTACTAGTAAAATTAATAATCAATGAAAAAAATACAAATTTCACCCTCAATATTATCTGCTGACTTTAGTCAATTAGGTAACGAAATTAAGAGGCTCGAGCATGCTGGTGCAGACATGATACATGTTGATGTTATGGACGGACACTTCGTTCCTAATTTAACCATTGGAGCTCCGGTCATTAAGACTCTTAGAAAGAATTCAAAATTAACTTTTGATGTACATTTAATGATTTCACCCGTTCACAAATATATAAAAGATTTTGCTGATGCTGGGGCTGACATTATTACTATACATCCTGAAGCGACTGACAATTTAGCAGAGTCTATCAATCACATTAAGAGTTTTAAAAAAAAAGTTGGTGTCTCTTTAAATCCAGATACAAATGTGAGTATAATTGAAAAAGAGTTGGAAAATGTTGATTTAGTATTAGTTATGAGTGTGCATCCAGGTTTTGGTGGTCAAAAGTTTATTCCTAATGTAATAAAAAAAATTCAAACGTTAAAAAAAATAAAAGATGAAAAAAATTACACATACGACATTGAAGTAGATGGAGGAATAAATTTTTCAAATTCGAAAGAGGTTGTGAACGCTGGAGCAAATATATTAGTATCAGGCACAACAATATTTAGAGAAAACGATGGAAACATTAAAAAAAATATAGAAACACTTAAAGAAGTGTAGAATGTTATCAAATGTAATTTTTAGACCATTTACATATTTTACAAACCTATTAAATAAAAAATTAAGAAATATTTATATAAATTCCATTCTTTATGAGAAAAAGATATCTAAAATTATAAATAAAAATTTTCATTATAAACCAAGCCCTCACTTACTTTCTTCATTAATAAAATACCAAAATAAGAAATATAAAATTGAAGACCTAAACTTTAATTCAATTTGGGTAAGAAAAGAAAAATCAGTAAAATATCAGAAGTTAAACAATTTTTTTTGGTTCTTTAGCCTTGATTTAAAATCATCAAAGAAGACGGCTCAAGAAGTAATCTTAGATTGGATTAACAATAACAATCAATATAAAAAAGAAAGTTGGGGATTTGATATGACAGCCAAAAGAATTATTTCGTGGTTATCAAATCACCAGCTTACTTATGATGAAAGTGGACAAGAATATAGATCAATTTTTGATTTAATGATTCAAAAACAAACAAATCATTTGATAAGCGAAATTAAGAACTCAAAAAATTTAGATGATAAAATAATCGGATGTTCAGCAATTATTTTAACAGGGTTATGTTATAGAATTGAAAAAAATTACTTAATTTTTGGACTCAATTATTTAAGAAAAATTACAAAATTTTCAACAGATAACCAAAATTTCCTTAGATCAAGAAATATTAGACAACAAATTTTGTATTTAAAATATTTTATTCTTATAAAAGAGTGGTTAAAAGAGTCCCAAATTGAAGTTCCTGAACACATTGAAGAATCCATCTATTATTATGGACAGGCTTATGCTTTTTTTTGGCAAAATACAACTGTTGATCTTTTATTCAATGGTAATAACATTTCGAATAACCAAGAGTTTGATAATTATTTAAAAAGATTAGGATACAAGTTTAAAAATGAAAATAAAGATTATGGTGGATACACTATTTTAAGAAATAAAAAAATTTGTCTAGCAATGGACACAGGATCATCTCCTGATTTCAAACACTCCCGTGATTACCAATCTGGTGCATTATCATTTGAAATAATTTCAAATGGAAAAAAAATGATAAGCAATTGTGGGTATTACAAGAAATCTGATCAAAGACTTAACCGTTTATCAAAGTCATCTGCAACTCAAAGTACATTGATTATTGATGACAACTCATCGTGTAAATTTATTAAAGCTAATAATGATAGGTTAATTTTAAGATCAGGTTTAAAAGTCACTCAAAAAAATTTTGTTTATGAGGAAAATTATTGGAAAATTAGCGCTACTCATGATGGCTATTTAAAAAAATATAACTCAATGCATGAAAGAAATATCGAATTTTACCCTAATCAAATGACATTTATAGGCACTGATAAAATTATTAGGAAAAAAACTAGTAATAATTATAAATTTGAAATTAGATTCCATCTAGAACCAGGAATTAAATTGATGAAAACCCAAGACAACAAGACAATTTTAATAGATTTAGATGAGGAAGGATGGAAGTTTACATGCGATAATTATGAAATAAATATTGATAATGGTTTATACTTCGGTAATAAAAATTCATATACAGATAATCAAAATATTTTCATATCTGGGATTTCTAATAACAATGAAGAAAATATTAAATGGGAAATTAAAAAGATATAATGAAAAAGATTAAATCAGCTTTAATATCCCTTTCTGATAAGTCTAAATTAAAACCTTTGTTAAAAGAGTTAAAAAAAAACAAAATAAAGATAATTAGTTCTGGAGGAACTTTTAAAGCGATTAAAAAACTTAAATTTAAAAGTGTAGAAGTTTCAGATTTTACTGAATTTGATGAGATTCTTGATGGGCGAGTTAAAACACTTCATCCTAAAATACATGGTGGTATATTAAATAAAAGAAAGAATAAAATTCATCTTCAAGAATTAAAAAAAAATAATTTTGAAAATATTGATTTAGTAATAGTGAATTTCTATCCTTTTGAAAAGGCTATTGAACAATCTTTTAATCATAATAAGATAATAGAAAATATTGATATAGGTGGACCTGCTATGGTTAGGGCGGCTGCAAAAAATTATAATGATGTGACTGTGATCACATCCCCAGATCAATACTTTGAACTTATTAATCAATTAAAAAGAAACAAAGGTTGTACTACTTTTGAATTTAGAGAAAAAATGTCAAGAATTGCATTTGGTGAAACGGCATATTACGATTCTTTGATAGCAAATTATTTTAATAAAATTGGAAATATAAGTTTCCCCCAAAAAAAACTTTGGCACACAAACTTAGTTGAAAATCTCAGATATGGAGAAAATCCACATCAAATCAGTGCTCTTTATTCAAAAAATATAAACAATAGGATCAACCAAATTCATGGAAAAACTTTAAGTTATAATAATTATAATGATATTTTCACAGCTTTGACCATTACCAGGTCCCTTCCTATAAATACTGGTACAGTAATTGTGAAACATGCAAATCCTTGTGGAGTATCAGCTTTAAATAATAATTTAGAAAGTTATAAGTCAGCATTAAAATGCGATCCAATCAGTGCTTTTGGGGGCATTATTTCTTGTAATTATAAGATTACTCAAAAAATAGCTTTTGAAATGAGCAAAATTTTTCTTGAGGTAATAATTGCAAAAGGTTTTGACAAAAGTGCACTAAAAATTTTGAGATTAAAAAAAAACTTAAGACTTATAGACTCATCAAATTTAAAATTTAAAGAATTATTTAAATTTAATTCAATAGATAGTTTCACACTGATACAGTCTGAAGACAATGAAAGTTTTTCAAGAAAAAATTTTGAGATTGTTTCAAAAAAGAGACCTAATAAGTCACAATTCGAAAATTTAATATTTGCATTTAATATTTGCCGTCATGTTAAATCAAACGCAATTGTAATTGCCAGTAATAAATCTACATTAGGTATTGGTTCGGGACAGCCTAGTAGACTAGATAGCTGTCAGATTGCAATTAATAAAATGAATAAATTTATTAATCCAAAAAATGAAGTGGTGGCTGCTTCAGATGCTTTTTTTCCATTTATAGATGGTATAGAAAAATTAGTTCAATCAGGTATAAGTGCAGTTATTCAACCTTCTGGTTCTATAAGAGATAAAGAAATTATCAAATTTGCAAACGATACAGATACTATTTTAGTTTTTTCAAAAACTAGGCACTTCAGACATTAATTAATTGATCAATTTTGGCAGCTAATATGAAATCATTTTCAGACAAACCTTCAATTGCATGAGTTGTGATATTAATTTTTGAATACCCCCATCCAAAAGTTATTTCTGGATGGTGTCCTTCTTCTTCAGAAATCTTTCCTACTTCATTAACAAATTTTTGACTATCTAAAAAATTTTTAAACTTAAATTCTTTTTCTAAAAGAAATATTTTATCTTTATTTTCAACAATATCCCACCCATCCACTTTTTTTTGATATTTATGTATCTCAGAAATATCAAAGGGACGGACACCTCCTTCACAGGGCACACATTTTTTATTTAATAAATCACTCATATTTTAAATGGAGCGGGCAAAGGGGGTCGAACCCTCGACCTTCTCGTTGGCAACGAGACGCTCTACCACTGAGCTATACCCGCAATATTAGGCTAATATAAAGATGTAGATTATTATTTCAAGAAATTAAAATTATTAGTAGTTCAATTCACTTAAATTTCTTTTAAAAATATCATTTAATTTTTGAATAAACGTATCATCAAAATTTTTCTGCCAATTATTTTTGGGACCCAAATGAAAAAAAGGTATGTTTTTTTTATTTTCACGCGCGACGATTGACTCACTAAAACCATTTTTGTTTTCTATCTTTTTTAAATTCTCAAAAGATGTGCTTTTTACTGAATTTTTAGCCTTCTCCCTACTAAATCCATTTTTATTATTTGTTAACTTGTCTATAAATTCTACTATCTCCTTGAATACAAAAAAAGTTTCATTCAGAAGATCCTCATATCTTAGGAACTTAATGGGTATTAGCTTATTATTTTTCCAAGATTGATAATTTTTTTCCCACGAACTAATAAATTGGTAATCACTAAAGTCTTTTTTTTTTTTGAAATCATAAATATAATTATTTTCATTTTGCATTACACTTAAGGCCTTATCATAGTTAATTTGAAAATGCCTTGACATGGAGTCTAGAACGTTCCTGGGGTCTCTGACTATATATATCCCACCAAGTGTATTTTTACGATTTGTGAAGTTATTTTGACCAAGTTTTACAAGAGCATTGTGTGTTTTTAAAAATTTAATTTTATTATCTAAGTTAATCTTTTTTTGAGCCTCGACCCAATGTTGTACCGTATCCCCAGGTTTTTCTAAATTATAATCAAAATCCTCTAGAAATTTTTTAGTAGGAAATTGCTGAATATTTCGTAATTGTTTATCGCCCAAAAAAAAACCATCTTTAGTGTAATAATACGCACTTATTAACGATCTTAGCCATGTGTTTCCATTCTTGGGGTATGATGATAACCAAATAATCATATATTTAATCTTTTGATTACTTTTATTATTAATATATTATTTATTCAAATTATGAATTTTCCAAAAATTATACCTATTTTCCCCTTGAGCAATTTTATTATTTTTCCAAAAACTGCTGTACCTTTAAATATTTTCGAACCTAGATATTTAGAAATGATCAATGATAGTATGAAAAAGGAAAAATATATTGGAATGGTACAGCCAAAAACCACGAAAAATTTTGATAATTCAAAATTACCTGTTCTTCATAAAATTGGATGCTTAGGCAAAATAAACAGTTTCAAGGAGACAGATGATGGACGTTATTTAGTTGAGTTAAAAGGCTTGATTAGATTTGAAATTTTAAAAGAAGTAACTAATAACAAAAAATACAGAGAAGTTGAAGTCAGTTTTGACAATTATTTTCATGATTTAGATGAAAAAAAAGAAGATCTAAAATTTTCAGACTTGGAACTTATTTTTAAAGATTTTAAAACATTGTTTGAAAGAAGAGGTTTCATTATTAATTGGAAGGCTTTAGAAAAACAAAGTTTAGATGAGACTATTAATGCATTAGCTATGACCTCACCTTTTAGTTTAGAAGAAAAACAAGTTTTATTAGAGGCTAAAAATTTAAATGTTAGAAAAACAAAAATTGCAGAAATACTAAATACTTATACACACGATCAATTTGACAATAATACTCTGCAATAAATTATAATTGCAAGCCTTCATCAGCAATCTTTTTTAAATATTTGCTTACCAATTTATTTTTTCCGATTAATTTTACAGACCTATCTATAAGATCACCTTTAATTTTATTTTTAAAATTAAAACTTTCATAAATAAAATTAATTCCCTCAGAAAAAATAAAATTATTACTTTTAACTCTTTTTTGAAACTCAACACAAACACTCTGGTCCAATGGTAAACCAAGTTGAATTCTATTAGCAATTATTTCTAATAAATTTTTTATATCTCTTAAAGTCATATTAAAACCTTGCCCCGCTAGTGGATGTAATTTGTGAAGTATATCGCCAAAAGCTAATATATTATTTTTATAATATTTTCTTAAATTTGATGATTTTAAAGTAAATTTTGAAATTTTATTAATCTTTTTTATTTGATAATTAAAATTGAATTTCATGATTGAATTTTTAATATCAAATGCATTATCAGATTTTTTTGTCTGCACAGAATAAACAATTGATGTTTTTTTATTTGATACAGGTAAAAAAGCTATTGGTCCTTTTTTTGTAAATATCTGAATTGCTATATCGTTTGACGGTAAAATTTTATGATCAATTAATGTTGTATATGCAATACTGTCGTACCTTTTTTCAAATTTTTTCAAAAAAAATTTTTTTGTAATTTCGTGTCCTTGATCACAATTTATTAATAAGTCACAATTCATTTTATTCAGATTTTTATAACTAAGTGTATTTTTATATTTAAAAAATTTATTAGCTTTAAGCTCAGTTTTTAATTGATTATATATTTTATAATTTTCTACAATTGAAAAAAGAGTTTCTCTTTGATTTTCAAATCCAATAATTTTTTCGTTATTAGAGTTTTCTGAATAAATTTTTATTTTTTTTATTGGCCATGAAAACTTATTAATATTTGATATATTTTTATTAAAGTAATTCATATTTGTTTTTGAAATACTTAAGGTTCTTGTTTTATCTATCTCAATCTTCTTATTCGTATGAAAAATATCAACAAATATCTCTTGATTAATTAAAGCTTTTGCTAAAGCCAAACAAGTCAGGTTATTTCCAATTATACCAACTTTCATAATAAATTTAATTTTAACAAGAAAAATTAGATGATACAAAGTGATATATTTGATTAAATCAATATGAACATAAAGAAAATTACGAACTCAATATTGCTTTTTATTGCTAAAAGATTAACCGAAATTTTTGGGATTTTAATCTTGATTTCCGGTATTCTTTTATTAATTTCTCTAATATCCTATTCTGCAGAGGATCCAAATTTTATATTTCCAGAAAATACAGAAATAAATAATATACTTGGCTTTAGGGGCAGTTATATTTCTGATCTTTTTTTTCAGTCAATCGGGTTAATTTCTTACCTATTTTCTTTAACATTAATATTTACAGGATTAAATATTTATCTATCAAAAGACCTTTTTTTAATAATTGAAAATATTTTTTATTCAGTTTCATACTTGATATTAGGGGCATCATTTTTTAATCATTTTTACGACAGCACTTTTGTACTTTTTATTAATGGTAATGGTGGGTTTGTTGGGTATTACTTAAATGAAAATTTATTTAGGAAGTTAATTACTCTCAATGAAAATATTTCTTTCTACTTTTTAATTATTTTAATAATTGCACTGTTTTTATTAAGCATAAATTTTAATTTAAAAAAATTTTTTAATTTTTTGAAAAAACTAAATTATGCATTTTCAAAGCAGAAACAAAATTACACTGATAAAAGTGAAGTAATAAATGAATATATCCCACAAGAAGAAATTAAAAATCTTATTCAAGAAGATTTACCTTTTATAAAAGCTGATGAAATAAAAAAAACAGAAAAGTTAAAGTTTAAGCTACCTAGTTTAGATTTGCTTAAATTCCCATCAAAAAAAGAAAGGGAAAATAATAAAAATCAAACGAGTAATTCTGAATTTTTAGAAAAAATTTTATTAGACTTTGGAGTTAATGGAAAAATAAAAAAAGTAAGTCATGGACCTGTTGTTACTTTAAATGAATTCGAGCCTGCTGCAGGTGTTAAGGTTTCAAAGATAATAAATCTTTCCGACGATATAGCTAGAAACACCAGTTCTGAGTCAGCCAGGATCTCGACTATTCCAGGAAGCAATACACTTGGTATTGAATTACCCAATTCATCTAGAGAAAATGTTTACTTAAGTGAAATACTTAATAGTCCTGACTTTAAAAAAAAAGAAATAAAATTACCAATTGCTCTAGGTAAAAGTATTTCTGGGAATTCTATTGTAGGTGATCTATCCTCAATGCCTCACTTATTGATAGCAGGAACCACTGGTTCAGGTAAATCTGTTTGTATTAATACTATAATTTTGTCTCTTCTCTTTCGTCATACTCCTGAAAAATGTAAGTTTATTTTAATAGATCCAAAAATGCTTGAACTCTCAACTTATGAAGGTGTGCCTCATCTATTATGCCCAGTAATTACAGAAGCTAAAAAAGCTACTTCAGTTTTAGGTTGGGTAGTTAAAGAGATGGAGAGTAGATATAGGCTCATGACAAAAGAAGGAGTGAGAAATATTGATGGTTATAATATAAAACATAAACTTCCAATGCCTTATATAGTAGTGGTAGTTGATGAAATGTCGGATTTAATGCTTGTCGCTGGGAAAGAAATTGAAAATTATATTCAAAAACTTTCACAAATGGCGAGAGCAGCTGGTATACATATCATTATGGCTACTCAAAGACCCAGTGTAGACGTAATAACTGGAACTATTAAAGCAAATTTTCCAACTCGTATATCATTCCAGGTGACATCTAAAATAGACAGCAGAACGATCTTAGGAGAACAAGGTGCCGAACAATTACTTGGAAAGGGCGATATGTTATACATGTCTTCTGCTAATAAAATTGTTAGAATACATGCGCCATTTGTATCTGATGATGAGATTGAAAAAATTAATAATTCATTAACATCTCAAGCAGATCCTGATTACATCGATGAAATACTCAATTTTGTAGATGAGAAAGAAATTAGTGATGGATCTAGAAAAGTAGGTGATAAAGATGAGCTTTATCAAGCAGCTGTAGAGATAATAAAATCTGAGAGAAAAGCATCAACATCTTTTTTACAAAGGAAACTCCAAATTGGATATAATCGAGCTGCAAGAATAATTGATATGATGGAAGAAGAAGGATTAGTTAGCAAAGCCAATCATGTAGGAAAACGTGATGTTCTTTAATGATTTATAAATTAATTTTTTTATTTTTTTTATTTTCAATGGCTGAAGCTTCAGCAAATGTTAAAAAAAAAATTATTCAAAATTTAGAAACTACTGATAATTTGACATTTAATTTTGAACAAAATGTAAACGGCAAGACTGAAAATGGCCATTGTGCACTTTCATACCCGCAAAAAATATTTTGTAAATATAATTTAAAAAATGGGAAAATATTAGTTTCCAATGGAGAGTCCATAGTAATTAAAACTAACAGTAGCTATTACTTTTATCCACTCGAAAGAACACCCTTGTATTTAATATTAAATAAAAATTTTTTAATTAATAAAATTAAAAATTTAGATGAAAGAATTTTAGATGATAAATTTATAAATTTTAAATTTTTTGAAAAAGATTTTGAAGTAAATATTTTTTTCGATTATAACAGCCTTGACCTGATTGGGTGGCAAACTACTGACATTTATCAAAATCTTAGCATTACATTTTTAGCTTCAGTAAAAAAAAATCAAAAATTAAATAGCAATTTATTTATATTGCCTAAACAAAATTAAACTGAAACAGACTCTTTTTTAAAAATTTTCATTCCCCTTGATATATAATTATTTAAAGCGTGCTTATGATCTAGGGAACAAGTGTGCACCCAAACTCTTTTTGTGTTTTCTAAAAAAGAATTCTTAATAGCTGATGTTAAAAGGAATGAACCTAATTTTTTATTTTGATATTCTTTCAGTAAGCCTAAATAAGCAATTTCTGTCTCCTTTTTTTCCTCGTGGAAAATAAGTTCAAAATATCCTGCCATATCATTATCTTTTTTTAGAATATAGGTTTTTACCCTTTGATCAGAAATATATTCAATCCACTGTTTGTCTGTCCAAAATAATCGATCAGTCCATCGATGTTCTTTACCAATAATTTTATAAAAAAATTTATTTATTTGAAAATCTGCTGGATCACTGAAATCAATAGAACAATCATCAGGGTAAAATTTTGGAGTTTTTAAATCTCTAATTGAATTAATTTCTAAGAAATTTCTTTCAACTTTAGTACTCACTCCACCATCTTTCCGACTTTTTCACCTCCAAACAAATGAAAATGTAAATGAGGCACTTCTTGACCGCCGTATTCAGAAATATTTGTTAAAGCTCTGTAACCTTTGCCAGTGTCAACTGATATACCTAACTTATTTGCAACTGTATTTATTCCTTTTAATAAGCTAACCATTTCTTCTGGTGATGCCTTTTTACTAAAATCATCTAGATCAGTATATTTACCTTTTGGAATTACTAATACATGGATTTTTTTTTGAGGGTTGATATCATGAAATGACAACACGTGATCATCCTCATAAATTTTTTTGCAAGGGATTTCTCCTTTTAAAATTTTAGCAAAAATATTATTATCATCGTAACTCATTTTTTTCTTTTATTAAGTTCTTCCATTACTTCTTCAATTTTTACATCATTTGCTTCAAGATACATTATTAAATGATAAAAAACATCAGCTGCTTCGTGAATTTTGTTGGAATTTTCTTCTACTGCCTCAACAAGTTCATTAATTTCCTCTAATACTTTTTCTTTGCTCAAAGATTTATTGCTAAGTAATTTATTTGTGTAAGAACCATCTACTGGATTTTTTTTTCGTTCTCTTGCAAGATTAAATAAGCTTTCTAAAGTATTGAGCATATTAAATTCTAACAGGTATTCCTTTTGAGTCCAAATA
>MDTB01235714.1_pt1 | contig 10819 bp, 22 predicted proteins | sample 811161 | NCBI WGS metagenome assembly MDTB01 (sample SAMN05326650, study PRJNA326480) | marine metagenome | isolation source: seawater | place: Mediterranean Sea | collected 2009 | reverse complement strand
TGTCAGCAATGTTTATCAAGTCGGCGCTCACACCCTGATTGCGGAGGCAGAGATTGCCGAGGTTCTTTTTTACGATTCAATCTTATCCGACGCAGACCGGGATGCGGTCGAGTCTTATCTAACCGGCAAGTGGGGAGTTTAACAATGGCTGAATTTTACAAACATGACAGCAAAGAAGCGTGTGATAGGATGGCGGTGGATTATGACGCGTCCCAAAAGATAGAGTCTCGAGCTAAAGGGGATTCGGTCACAATGCACTGGGCCCAACCCCAAAAAGATGACGATGGCGTCTGGTATCTACAAAAGCCCACACATCTGGAGTGCTCTTCAATTGCGCGATGCTATCCAAACGCGGTTATTGTTGACGGTGCAGACATTACATGGCCTGAGCCAGAGGGGCTAGAAGAACCGTAGGCCTGCGCGGCTGAGGAGGGTGTGTGGTTTCGCGTTGAGGTAGGTCCCGCACCCAAAAACGAGAGAGGTTATGGAGTTTTCTTTACAAGCCAAAGACCTGATTGGCCTTGTTGGCCTGGTTGGCTCTCTGGTGACTTTTGCATGGCACATGAGAGGCACTGCGGCAAAGGTGACCATTGCTCTCAACCGAGTGCAGTCAACTGTTGAGAGCATTGACCAGCGGCTGACAAGAGAGGAACGCAAGAGCAGCCGAGCCCATGAAAGGCTTGACCTGTTAGCGGAAAAACTCACCAGACTGGACGTTCTGGTTGACCAGATTAGGAGTGAGTCATGAGGTGGATGGTTTGGTTGGCGTTGGTGGTGGGGTGTAGTGCCCCGCAATGTGACAAGACAACACTGTATTTGTGGAAGGACGGCAAGAACCCAGCGCCATACAGGGCTAGCGTGAAGTGTTCGCAAGGGGAGAAAGAGGTCACCATCCACATGCTGAGGAGCAAGACAAGAATCAAGGGATGTCAGTAGATGCTATTTGATATTGGAGTTTATAATGATAAAGAGTACACCGGCCAAAGACCTGTTAGTCCAGCGATTAGACAAGATGGTCTCAAGAGAAAGCCTTTCAATGGTGGCGGTGATTTGGTCAGCCCTCGAGGCAAACCTACCACCTCATTGGCTGGGCATAGTCTCAAGCGTTCTCATCGCAGGGCTAAGCCTTGAGAAGACGGCCAAAGCCGTGTGGGGTGCAAAGCTGGCAATCGCGAACGCTACAACGCCGGTTGCCGAGGTTGCCGAAGTGGTCGACTCCCAAGATGAAATCAAAGAGTCAATCTAATGACCTACACAGATGACCTAGTGCTTGAGGCTGACGACGCTCTCAAGGCGCGCTATCACACCTTGTGCTACCTCTTCAGCATCATGCTGTTCTTGTGGGGTCGCAGATTCAAAGGCGCAGATGGCTTCGCTGATGATTTTCTCCATCGACTCAACGCTTGTGGTGTCAGAGTTGAAGCCGCCAAGCAGGTCATCCACTAGAGAGCCAATGGCGGCCACAATCATCTTCTCTTTAATGTTCAGGTCTTCAGTCACTGGCCCATCCTCCTGATTGAAACAAGTCACTACTCATCACCTTGTTCTTGCCATGCACAAGATAGGACCACCAACCAAAGCGCATAGCAACGCAATGGTCAAGCTCAATGGTGTTCTGCCCTGGGCCTGTCTGGTATTTGGCTGGAAGACAATAGGCGGCATGGGGAGAGGCTGACAGCTGGTGAGCAATGCCAGCGCTGAAACCCTTGCCGGCATAAACTAAGAGAGATGGCATGTTCATGGCCTGCACATCCTCAAGGGCATAAGGTATCTTCTCATCAGCTGTACCGCTGACGCCTTGGTATTTGCACTCAATAGCCAAGGCCTTTGTCTTGCCCTCAGCCAACACCATGATGTCAACGCGGCGGCTCTTGCCAATAATGGACTTGCCAGCACTCACCTCTGTGAAGACCTCGATGTCTTGAGCCGCAAAGCGCCTGGCCAGATAGTTGGCAATCAACTCAGTGTATTCATCACCTTTCATATCACCTCAATTTATCTTGTCAGCAAAGGTCACAGCCACAGCGAGAGCGGCCAGGCTATGGCTCTTGAGCCCATAGAGGGGGCCAGGTGACTTCTTGGTCCCCTTGGCCGCCCTCATGCCCTGGCCAGCGCTGAAGCGGTCACCCAGCACGGCGTTGATGTTTGAGTCTTTGGCTCTCATGGTGCCGCAGAGATGCATCTTGACCGCTCGGCGCTGCACAAAATAGCGCGTCCCCTCCCAGGCCTGAGTCAACCGGCCGGTCCACATGATGGTGTCAATGCTAGACTCACCTATCGGCATACCTCTGGCCTCGAACTTCTCAATCACAAAGGCGTCAGCGTCTGAGATGGGTGGGCACAGCATTTGAAAGAGCAACGTCTCATTCGTATCAATGCCATGCCTCACCACCACCTCAGCGGTCACATCATACAAGACCCAACCGCTTGAGCGCGGTCCTGGGTCAACAGCTAAGATGGTCCTCATTAGAACGGCACCTCTTCTTCTGTCTGCGGGCCACCCATGCCATGGACCTGGTTGGCTACGACCTCAAAGGCCTTGTAAGGCTTTGCCAAGGTCTCACCATAATGGACGTCCTTGTCACGCTGCTTGAGTCGACCATGAACCACCACCTTGTTGCCCACCTTCTGATAGTTGGAGATATAATCAGCCTGATAGTTCCAGCACGTCACATTGTACCAGTCAGTGACCTCCTCCTTGGCCTTGCTGTCCCAACCTTTGACAGCTAGGCGCAGGTTTAGGACTCGGCTATCGCCGCCCACTTCTCTGGTCTCACCAATACCGCCAACACGGCCACTCAATACCACTAGATTCACATCACTCATCACTTCACTCCTTTTCTGTTTTTCATTGCTTGCTCAAACCTCAACTCACTCATGGTTATGGTGTAGCCTTTGCCTGTAGAGAATGAGCGGCCCTCATGCTGGCCAACCTCAATCATATGCTGCAAAGCGTCACCAGCGCCGTCACAAAGCCTCCACATTACAGAGGCAAGACGTTTATCTCCATGCTTCTCGTAGATGCTCATGGCGCTGTTCAAGTCGCTGAAGCCCTCCTCAACTTTGTTGTCATTGAATTCCTTGGTGGCCCACCCTCGGTCTGCCAATGACATGAACTGACTGTCCAAATGCTTGCTCAATTCGCTTCTCTCACTCATCTCAATCACCTCTCTGCTGTTATATATGACCAATCGGGAAACCCTTCCCAACGGTCTGCCTCTTGAAAAGTTATGAACCACACAAGCGCTTCCAGCGCTCTGACCTCAAGGTCTCTGACATCGTCATTGAGGACAAAGACGTGTCCTAGGTATGGAGCTGATGACTCCACAGCCAAGAAGCCCACGTTATTGACCCAGATGTCTTGACCTGACTGCTTGGCCGCTGCTTTCAGGCCAAAAGCATAGAAGGCAACTTGCAGGTGATACTTCCAGTTATAGATGGCCGTCCGCTTGAACCCGTTGAAGCCAGCGTCTTGGCAGGTCTTCAAGTCCCAGACAAGGCCATATTCTTTGGAGTAGCCGTCAATGCGAGACTTACACAACCGGCCATTGTGGTCCCATATAGCCACCAGCTCACGGTCATCCGTGGCGTCAAGCAAGCGCTTGGGGCCTTCCTGGCCTTCAAGGGCTGTCAGGCAATCAAAGGCCGTCCGCTGCTGCTCGGCAGTGCACAGCTCAATACCAGCAAAGTGCTGACCCATGACAGACTTGGCCTCCGTCACTAGGCGGTACCCATCACCAGGGTCACCCTTGAAGGTATAGGGCCTGGCATCTGCCACGGCTGCTGACTTGGTCTTGAAGCCTGTGGTGGCCTGCCCATCACAATACCTAGTCCAGACAGCGCCACCTTCACCCCTCTCTTTTTCATAAGTAAACTCTCTTTTCTCAATATCTGGGGCGAGAGAATAGGATTGTGACCACTCCTCTGGAGTCAATACCGCGCAGTGGATTAGAGAGCCCAATTTCATGGCGCTACTCTGTTTGACGGGGTTTTCCATGCGGTGCTTGGCTGTGAGACCGCTCTTGAGCGTGTGCTTGATGGTGGACCAGTTCAAGGCCTTGATGGCTCTGTAGTCCTTCTCAGACATGCCTCTGTATATGCCTGGTTTCATCTACCACCTCCTATCCCAGCCAGACCGGTCTGTCTCATCAAGGTGAGCGCTTGGCGGGCTCCAGCCTCATCAAGGCCCTCAAAGTCTTTCCAGTAGCGCTCATCAATATTCTCCCACCCAAACTTCTTGCCCTCCACAGGCTTGAAGAAGTTGGTGACAAAAATCTTTCTCTCGTTAGGGGTAAACTTCCAGCTCTCTGCCTTCTCACGCCAGGCGGCCAACCTCTCACCACCTACACCTGAGACGCTCTTCTTGGCTTTTGTGAGGCCAGCAGCGTCAGCCTTGAAGTCATCAAACGACCTTGTCCTGGTCTTGGTCTCAGGCGCTGGGCTTCGCTGCTCAAGCTTCTTGGCCGGTCTCTTTGGGGGCGGCTCAGGCTTTGGCTGGTAGTCAAGGTCAGCCTCAAACCCCTTGTCCTTGATGGGGATGTTTAGCAAGAACCTGAGGGCTTGCTTGTGACTGTAGGTCATAGCTTTGGCGGCGGCCTTGTCACCTCTGTCTTGACCCATGCCAGGAGCCCATTGAAAATCCACCTGCTCACTGTCGGCGTGGCTAAGCTTCCATTTGAAGTTTCCTTGATAGTAGTGCTGGCCCTTCTCAAAGAAGCTCTCAACCTCTGTGATGTCTGTGCACGTCAGCACCAGGCCATTCTCAAGCAGCGGGCCACGAGCCACAGCAACCATGGCCTCATGACTGACAAAGTCATACATTTTCCCGGCCGTGCCGTCTTTGGCTACACCCTGGAGGCCTTTAGACGCTGCAACCAGCGCCTGGACTATATTCTTATGAGTCATCTCTTTCTCCTGTTTGCTCTTGCCCAGACCCTCCGGGCGTAGTTATTCGCTCTGCTGCTCTCTAATCTCAGACCCATATTCCCAGCGTTATAGCCAGCCAGAGCCCTCAACCAGGCAGCTGGGCACCTCTTGCAACCCTCCATCCTTTCAGCGCGTCTCATCCACCTGCTCAAGATGTATGTGCCCATATGTTTGGAGATGGTTGGCACGTGCAGAAGCTCAGCCCCTGCGGACGTATTGCGGCAGCCTCTGCACAATGAAGACATTCTCACCTGATAAAGGCCTCTTGCATTGCAGCCACTACGGGCCATGGGGTTGCCTCTCGACTCCTCCCAGACAATTGACCTCTGGAGAGTCTCAGGTATGCCGTGAGCAGAGGGCTCAGCCATCGCCATCAGTATGAAGAGAAACTCTCTCATCATAGACCCAAGAAGAAAGCCCAGGTCATGCCGACCACAAGAGCGCTGATGATGAGAAAACCAAGCAGCTCACGAGCTAGAAAGGATGGGTCAAGAGTCTTGTGAGGCCTATACATTGTAGCCTCCCACGGTGCGACGGGCACCACGCTCTTCTTGAGTGATGGGGTAGACTTTGAGGGTGGCCTTGTCTAGGTGGGCCACCTGCCACTGGTTTGAGGCCACGTCAAATATCCAAGCCCTGCCAGTGTTGAGGTCAATCTGGCATCTGCGGCCATCTGTAGAGACCCCAGCGCCTATATTCTTGATGTATGGATAACCAGGCCGCTCCATACTCTCAACCTCCTCCCTCTCAACCTCTACCTCATAGCCGTTCTCATTCTTGGCTTTGACCAGGTATTTGCTCAACGTTCTACTGTATTCCATCGCGGCACCCTCCTTGATTTGTTACCCATAGACACAGGGCGGCAGACCTCCTCAAGACGGCTGAGGACAGCGCCCGAAGAGTCTGAGCCCTGGTGTTTTCTGATGTCTGGAAACTTGAAGTTGGCGGTGACAATGGTGGTCTTGTCTTGATTGTAACGGGCGTTGACCAGCTGATAGAGACTGTCAAAGCCCCAATCAGTGATGCCGCCCTTGCCAAGGTCATCAATAATAAGAAATTGAACAGAGTGAGCCGCCGTGACCAGGTCTTTCTCTTTGGCCTGGCTCCACTGGGTGCGCTGGCGGTAGGCCATCTCAAGCCGGGTCCAGTCAAACCAGCAGACACTAGCAGGGCCATGGTCTGAGATGATGTCGGCGGCCAAGGCTGATGCTAGGTGGGTCTTGCCAGCGCCAAAACCGCCCCACAACCACAGCCAATAGCAGCGGCGCGCGGCTTTCCAGTGGTCAAGGGCCTTGAATATATCGGCTCGGCCTTTTCGTTCTATGTTCTGGAGAGTGTTGCCTCTGTACCGAGGCGGGACGCCGGCATCTTCTAAGGCGTTGAGAGTCGCTTGATGGGTGTCTAGGTGGGGGCTCAACATGCGGCCCTCCTGGTGTCCACCTGGTGCCCAGAATAGGAGGCAACCAAGGGGAAAGGAGGGCAATCAAGAGCAAGGGAGTGGCAACAGTGCAAACCCTGCCAAAGCAATGGGACAGGGCTTTTTCCTTGAAAGTGGGATACAGAAGAGTGGAATATTATAGTGGAGACGCCGGGAGTCGAACCCTGGGTCCTGCCTAGCTTTTCTCCATCATAATACACTGTTGCCACTCCGCTCATTTACTTGGTGTCCACCTGGTGCCCAGAATTTGGGTCACCATCAAGCAGTAGTACCGACTGAGACAGAGCGTGAGGTGATAAGTGAGCATAGCGCTCAGTCATCTCAATTCTCGAATGGCCCAAGAGTTCTTGCACAGCTCGCAGCGGTGCACCTTTCATCACAAGCTGTGACGCAAAGCTATGTCTCAAGGCATGAAAGTTGATTCGCTCCTTCTGTATCCCAGCAGCCTCAACTGCTCTAGGGACAATGCGGCGTATCATGTGACGTGTCAACTTTTCTCCACTGTCTTGGCAGAAAACAAACGGGCCTCTCAGATGTCTGTGAGCCTGTAAAGCGTGCAAGAGTCTGGATGTTAGGGGTATTTTTCGGGTCTTACTTGACTTGGTTGTTGTCGCCTGGCCTTTGTAGTCTGAAGCAGCCACGGTCAGAAACCCCTTGGAAAAATTAATGTTTTCCCATCTAAGCGCTAGAAGCTCACCTCTTCTCATGCCTGTATGCAAGGCGCAAAGCGCCAGGCAATGGTATTTCTGGGGCACCTCGGCAAGCATCAACTCAGACTCCTCAGCTGTGAGCCATGCCATGGCAGGCTTGGCGACCTTGAGCCATGGCATCCTTGGCACCTCTTTCAATAGATGCCACTCCACAGCACTGACAAGGCATCTCCTGAGCACTGTGAGCGTGTTGTTGATGGTCTTGTTGTGAAGGCCCTGGTTCTTCTTGCTGGCCACATAACGGGCAATGTGATGGGCTTTGATGGCGTCTAGCTTGTAGCGACCCAGGAAGGTCACCAGGTGAAGCCTCAAGATGCGCTCCTTGCTGTCAATCTCGCTCTGCTTGTTGTTGACCTCGGCATACATGTGGAGCCACTCAGCGCTGAACTTGCGGAAGGTGGGCACGGGCTCAGGGCTGGCATCAATAGGCCTACCTTCAATGAGGTTGGTCCTCAGCTGACGCTCAAGCTCCTCAGCCATCTTCTTGGATGAGATGGGTGACTTTCTTCTGTATCTCTGGCCCTTGTAGCGGAAATCACACCACCAGGCCCCTCTCATATATCGCGCAACCATGACATTTAGGTTGGTTTGACCGTCCTATCAACCAGCCACTCCTCTATGTGCTCAACCTTGAACCTAACGCGATTGCTCACCTTGATGAAAGGTATCTTGCGAGCTTCTACCAGGTTATAAACTCCGCGAGGGGACAGCCTGAGCAGCTTAGCCACCTCCTCAACGGTCAAGAGCCTATTCATCATCTGAGCCACCTCAGAAATAGGTCTTGTTAGACTTCTTCTGTCCATCCTCCTTTGACCACTTCAGATGGTTTCTGTAGTAGGTGTTGGCTGACATGGTCCAGAAGGCGACCCTATCACCCTTCTTGTTACGCCAACCTGTAGACTCATAATCCTCAACAAACTTCTCAGCCAGGGCCTTGGCCTCCTCCTCAGGAAGGCCTCTTTGGCATAAGTAGCCAAAGACCTGGTCAACCGTGGGTTGGTGGAAGCGTGGAAACTTTGAGCGGCTCTTCTTGCTCTTCTTGCGCGACTCTGACGGCTCTTTCTCTGGGGCAATACGTTGGTCAACAGCAGGGTCAAAGATGCCCCACTCAGTATAGCTCTCAATAGAAGGGAGATGTTCGTTGAGCAGAGTGATGACCACGCCCGTCATAGGCAGCCCAAGCCTCTTCTGCTCACACGATAGGCGTGTCTCAATCTCGCCACTGATGACGACTTTCAAATGCTTTGTCATGTCAATATACCCACTCTTCTCTTCTAACATCATAGACTTCTCCCAAGATAAAACAAACAAATTTCTCAAGAGAGTCTCTCTCCAGATGGTCAAGTATGCAAATTAACCCCAAATCTACCCCTATTCTTCCCGAAAAAAGGGTCATACTTGAAAAATACCCCTTATCACTGGAAAAGAGGAAAACAAGGGGCATAGGCTTGTATTCTTGATCACGTCTCCCATGACCTTTCAGTGCCACGAACAGCACCGAGGGCAAGAAAATAGAAGCCACCCACAGCCCTGACATATCGCGTTCAAGGCATACCTCAAGGAATACAGGAGCTTGTGAAATAGTTCTTGACTCACCCCTCAAATAACCGCTAGAGGTGGTCTCAGATAATTGTATCACCTCCGAAGGAGGCATAACCCAGAAAGAAAAACAGCCTTTACCTATACAGGTGAGCCCTTTTTCCTGTCTGGTTTGAAGATAGCTGGTTTTTTTATCCCGTTTGAGGGATTTGGCCAGATGAAAGGATGACCGGTGAGAACGACTTAGACCGTAGAAGTCCGTCCTATTGCTGAGAACGTGCATTCTCACACCTCTCATACCGCTTGAGCCATCGCTTATATTGCTCAGGCAAGAGCTTCAGACAAGCCTTGCCCTTCTGGGTGGTCTTGAAGAGGCCCCCATCAACCTCCTCAAGAAAACCACCGTCAATCAGCTTCGGGATGATGTCAGCCTTGTGTTGACCTCTTAGCCGGCCAGAGATGTAGTCCACATCCCTAGGCGTCATCTTGCAGAAGTCCAGGACACTTCTTTGCAGTCTGCTCATCCCGTTCCAAGCTCGCCCCATCTCAACCCTCCTTTCTGTTTGGTACTAATGAGTGTGCGGCTGACTCCAGGGCCTCAGCCACACAAAGCAGGTCAATCTTGTTGAACCAGAAAGAACCAACCTCTATCTCTGTGCGTCTGCCGTCATAGTCTTCATCTGACCGCACAATACGCATTAAGACTCCATCGACAGCGTCGGCCTTGCCCTCAACAAACTCCCTCTTAGCCTCAAACCTGAAGACCGCATCGCCAAAGCCTGCTCTCATCTCCGTTGTAAGTATCATAATTTACTCCTCTGATAGTTGGTTCCACTTGCTTGAGAGTATGAGTCACATCACATCAAGTGTCAAGTATTGCCCATAAGACGGGTCATAGTTAGGACTTGAAGATGATGATGGTCTTTTCTTCTGGCTGAGATATACTGTGAGCGGGCGCGTCGGATGGGCGTATGTATTGCAGGCGGTGGACAGAGGAAGAGGTTGAAGCCTTAATGCAGGCCTATGCCTTGCTCACTCCGACCTACAACCAGTCAAGATACATAGCAGACCTCTGGGGTCACTGGTGGGAGATATGGGCAGGCCCTGACAGGAGCCTTGACGCCATACAACGCAAGGCCAGACGACTAGGGTTAGAGCCTAAGATTGAGCCACGCTCCGCAGCCTGCTTGAGGTGCGGCAAGCCCAGAGGCGTCAGAACAAAGACAGGCGTCTGCTCTAAGTGTCGGCCGGCATGGAGAGGCATAAGATGATTCTCATCGGCTCTCTCTTCAGCGGGATTGGCGGTCTTGAGCTTGGTCTTGAAAGAGGTCTTGGCGGTGAGACCGTGTGGCAGGTAGAACGAGACCCCTACTGCCAGAAAGTGCTTGAGCGGCACTGGCCCAACGCTCAACGGTTTGATGATGTTTGTGCTGTGGGGGCTGACCAGCTGGCCCCTGTTGACCTTATTTGTGGCGGGTTTCCGTGTCAGGACCTGTCAGCAGCTGGCAAAGGGAAAGGACTAGCAGGCGCTAGGTCAGGGTTGTGGTATGAAATGCTTCGAGTCATCGGTGATGTTAGACCTGAATGGGTTGTCATTGAGAACGTCAACACTAGAAAGCGATGGCTACCTGCCATCCTCAAAGACCTTGCCGCCATCGGGTATGATGCTGAATGGCAAGTTATCGCGGCGCGAGACGTGGGTGCCCCTCACCTCAGAAGAAGGTGCTTTGTTATTGCCCACACCAACATCAAGCAAGTACGGCAGCAACCAAGGGGGAGCTCTCGGAAGGACAGGCAAGAAGAGGCACAGCTTGGAGAGCATGGCAAGAGGCGGCCTATGGCCAACGCCAACAAAGAGAGACTGGCGAAGCGGGAAGACCAAGAAGGCCTTCACCAACTCAAGACCCTTGAGCGAGGCGGTGGCAACACCTCAGTGTGGAGCGTTGAACCCTCTGTGGGTAGAGTGGCTAATGGGATTCCCAATAGGGTGGACAGACTCAAGTGCCTAGGTAATGCGGTGGTACCACAAGTGGCTGAGCTAGTTGGCAGAAGAATCAAGCAGCACATCGAGGAGGGCAGAAGATGAGGCGCATTCCGTGGACACGATGGCAAGCGGTGAATCACCTGATAATACAAGGGGTTACAGTGGCTGACAGGGTCCCCCCCATTTTATCAAAGGGGGTAGGTCAGATATTGCCGTCAGCCC
>MDTB01214136.1_pt1 | contig 10819 bp, 14 predicted proteins | sample 811161 | NCBI WGS metagenome assembly MDTB01 (sample SAMN05326650, study PRJNA326480) | marine metagenome | isolation source: seawater | place: Mediterranean Sea | collected 2009 | reverse complement strand
TCGGGAATATCTGGTTGAGTGTCTTTTTGATCTAATTCATTTTTGTCCATTGTTTACCCTTGGTTTAATTATAATAATAAGCATCAATTATTACTTTACAAGATTAATTCAAAAATTTATTTAGAACCTTTGCTGTGAAATCTACCATAGGAATTATTCTGGAGTAGTTTAATCTAGAAGGCCCTATTACTCCAATAGCACCAAGTGTTATAATTTTCTTGTCGAATGTTTTACTCTCTAGAGGAGCAACAATCATTGAACATCCAGACAGATCAAACATTTGTGTGTTTGAACCAATAAAAACATGAACTCCTGTACCTTTTGAGGTAAATTTTAAAATATTTACTAAGTTTTTTTTATCCTGTAATTCTTTTAATAAATTATCTAATTTGGATATTTCAGCTTTTTCATCTGTTTTGGTGTATATAAAGTCTCTTCTATTTACTAAAAAGTGGTCCTCGCCATTTTTATTACTTCTAATTGCAATACCAGCAGAAACAAGTTGTTCAGACAATTTTTCTATTTGCGTATTTTTTTCTTTAAGTTCTAAATCAATTAAATTTTTAGCTTCTATTAAGGTTTTTCCATATAACTTAGAGTTTATAAAATTTGAAGCCTCTATTAAAGATGCATTAGTTAAGCCAGAAGGTATTTCTATCAATTTATTTTCTACAAGACCATTAATATCTATAGTAATTACTAAAGCTTTTTTATTATCAAGCGCTACAAATTCTATATGTTTTAAAGGATTCTCTATACTGTTAGGAGCAAAAACTAAGGATGTACAATTCGATAAACCGGCAAGTTTTTTTGAAGAGTCATCTAAAACTTCCAATAAGGTTTTTCCTGCAACAGAACACCTCGACTCAATTTCCTTTCTTTCTTCTTTTGAAAGATCTCCAATCTCCAACAGACCGTCTACAAAAAGCTTTAGTCCTCTGTCAGTTGGAACCCTTCCTGCTGAAGTATGCGGTGCATATAATAATCCTCTTTCCTCTAATTTTGACATGACCAGTCTGATAGAAGATGGAGATAAATGAACATTAAGTTTCTGTGAGAGCTCCTTAGATGAAACAGGACTGCCTTTATTTAAATAAGACTCTACAATTTCACTTAATATTTCTTTTGCTCTATTGTCTATTTCTCCAGATTTATTGTTATCATAATTCATTTTAAATTGTTTCTATTTAAAAATATATATTTTATACTAGTAAGTATCAAGAATGAAAATTATGCGAAAAATTGAAGATTATTATAAGCTGAGAGAAGTAAAAATTAGCACTGGCTTCATGCAAAATGCCTTAGCTTCTTGTTTGATAGAACATGGCAATACTAAAGTAATATGCTGTGCTAGTTTGGAGCAAGGAACTCCTAGATGGTTGAAAGGGCAAGGCAGGGGTTGGATTACAGCAGAATATTCTATGCTTCCCACATCTACACATCAAAGAACGGATAGAGAAGTTAATAGAGGAAAGCTATCAGGAAGAACACAGGAAATTCAACGATTGATCGGTAGATCACTCAGAAATATATGTAACTTGAGTGCTTTTGGAGAAATAATTATTAAAATAGATTGTGATGTTATATCTGCAGATGGAGGAACGAGAACAGCATCTATTAACGGTTCATGGGTAGCCTTGCAAATAGCAATTAATACACTAAAAAAAGATAAAGTAATATCAAGTGACCCAATAAGATCAGGCTTATCCGCTATATCTTGTGGCGTTGTTAATGATAAGGTTATATTGGATCTAAATTACACTGAAGACTCTAATGCCGACGCCGATGCAAATTTTGTATTTAACAGCGCAGGCAATATAGTAGAAATACAGTGTACTGGAGAAAAAAAAGCTATTACAGAAGCTCAGTTTAAAAAAATGTATTCTTTATCTAAAAGTGCGTGTGCTGAAATATTCCTTAAGCAAAAAAATTCCTTACTATTGGGAGATAAGCATTAATATAATTATCGCTAGTCAGAATAATAATAAAATTTTAGAATTAGAATCTAAATTAAAAAAGTATAAAATAAGCATAAAAAAGTTATCTGATTATACTTCAAAATCACCAGAAGAAAACGGACAGAGTTTCCATGAAAATGCTTTGTTAAAAGCTAGATGGGCAAAATCATTTGTAGGTGAAACTTGTTCTATTTTAGCAGATGATAGTGGTCTGTGTATAAAGAATTTAAATGGCGCTCCAGGTATTCATTCGGCGAGATGGGTAATAAAAAATAACTATAATCAGGTTTTTAATAAGATTAAAAAAATATTTCTTGATTTAGGAATGAAAATAAATGATCAGCCCGCTGAATTTGTATGTGTATTAGCTTACATAAATACAGAAAAAAAAGAATCCTATTATGAAGGCCGATTAAAAGGTAAGCTTACATTTCCTCCTAAAGGTAAATATGGATTTGGATATGATCCTATATTTATTCCTTTTGGATTTGATAAAACACTTGCTGAAATGACAATTGAAGAAAAAAATAGAATAAGTCATAGAGAAATCGCTATGAAACATTTTATTTTTGAACAATTATTATCTAATCTTTAATTTTTTATTCTTATAGTGCATTTAATAAAAGGCTTCAGGCTCACTTTTAACAGTTACAAATTTTTTTTTAGTTATTTTTTTTATTTGAAAAACTCTTTCCACTCTGCCTATCTCTGTTATCCTAAATAGTCCTCTAAGCCCAATATATCCTTCTTTATTGAATAATAATGCAGTATTCAGCGTATTATTTTCTTTAGTTACTGTGTTAAGCAGAGCGACAATATCATATGCTATCATGGATATATTATTCATTTCTTTTTTAAAAGTTTTTTTGTATATTTTTTTTATTTTTGCTTTGTATTTATCACTAGTTGTAGCAAAGAATCCCCCATCAAGAGCTGGTTCTCTGAGTATTGTTGTATCTTCCCAAGATGATAACCCTATAAAACTAACTTTTGCTTTATCTACGCTATTATACTGGAGTTGCGAGGCCAAAATAGTTAGTGACTGACCTGAAGCTCCAATGAATATAGTATCGAAAGGGATATCCATATTAATTTGAGAGTCTAATTCTTCTGTATCGAAAGGTAGCTGGTTCTCTAATTGATTTTCTTTTAGAGTCTTAAATTGCTTTTCATATATATCAAAACCAGCAGAGATTTTTTTTGCAGCACTAACTTGACTGTCTATGTTATCGTCAAAAAACTCTACCCTAATTAATTCTTTATCAAAATCCATAAGAGTATCTTTTATGGTTTCTAAGAGCAGATAACCATAAGGATTGTTTGGAAGTAACAAGGCAGTTTTATTTGCTCCTTGTTGGAGAGAAAACTTCACTATTGTTTCAGCCTGCTCGTGAGGGTAAATGCCAAATACATGAACTCCTTTCTTAGCTAAGTTTACATTATTAGTTAAAGCAAACAAATTAATGTTTTTACTTAAAGCAAACTCCTCTATAGCCAATAAAGAACTTGAAAACAGGGGGCCAACAAAAGTGTCTATTCCCTGATCCAAGAGCTCATTAAATATTTCAAAAGTGGTTTTAGGATCGGCAACTGTGTCTTTTATAACTAGTTCTATTCTTGAGTCTTTATCTTGAAATAGTGCCAGTTCTAATGCATTTAAAATGTTTTCCCCTATATTTTTTTTTTCTCCTGTAAGAGGTAACATAACTCCCACTTTTTTATTCTTCTCTATATCAAAAAACTTTTTCGTATCATTTTCTTTTGCTAATTTTTTTTGGTTTTTTAATGCTTCAAGTACTTTATATTTAGTGTTACCTATTATTCTAGACTCAACAGGTTCTTCTTTATTTAAGGCCAAGTCGGTATTTTTATAAGTACTTTTGTCCTTTTTGTTGAGTTTAATTGTTTTCTTTTCTTTTCTACTTGTAAGCACTTTCTCCTCTTGCGCATTATCTGTAAGTTTTTTCTCAGTTTGCTTATCTTTTTTATCTGAATTTTTCTGTTTTTCCTTATTCTTTTTGTTTTTGGAAAAGTCTTCAGGGCTCTTAGTTAAATCTTGTAAAAATGTTTTTGCATCTTCTAATATAGTAAAGCTGTTATTGCCATTGTTTGCACAACCAGCTATATACATTATAGCAGGTATTATTATTATAAAATAAAATCCTAGTTTACTATATTTTGTAAAATTTTTACTCATACAACAATGTATAATAAAACCGATATAAACACCACAGAGATTGATAATAAAAACCCCTCTGGTTTGTATATAGTTGCAACCCCTATAGGAAATAAATATGATATAAGCCTGAGAGCAATAGATATTTTGAAAAAAGCTACTCATATGATTTGTGAAGATACTAGAGTTACTAAAAATCTATTCAAAGTTCTTGGCCTAGACATAAAACAAAAGACGTGGATATCATATAATGATCACAATGCATCTAAAAAGATTATAAATTTAGTAAAAATTATCAAAAAAGGTAATATAAGTGTCTTAGTTTCTGACGCTGGTACGCCTTTAATATCGGATCCTGGATATAAATTAGTTAAGGCATTAAAGCAAGATAATTTTTATATAACTGTTATACCAGGTCCTTGCTCTGCAATATCAAGTTTAGTGATGTCTGGCTTAAAAAATGATAAATTTTCTTTTATAGGCTTTCTACCAAAGAATAGAAATAATTATGTTAAAACTATAAGAAAATTTGCAACCCTCAATTCCACTTTAATAATTTTTGAAAAACCTAGCAGGCTGCCTGAATTATTAAGTGCTATAAAAACTAATTTCAAATCCTACAAAATAGTCATCGTAAATGAATTAACTAAATTATATGAAAAAATAATATACGTAGATGAAAATAATATAAATGAAGTTACAAACAGTATTGATAAGCTAAAAGGTGAAGCCACAGTTATAATTGAGTTTAATAGGTCTTTGAAAAAAAATACTTTTTCAGATACACTTCTTTTAAAAGAATTAAAAAAATTTAAACCCTCACAGGTAGCTACTATGTTATCTAGTAAAAGTTCAGAAAGCCGAGAAATAATTTATAAAAGATGTATTATATTATTAAAAAAAAATGACAAATAAAATTTTAAAAATATTTTTCATACCCATCTGTTTTATATTTCTACATTCATGTTCACAAGTTATAATAGGAGGAGCTACTTCAGGTGGTATTATTCTTGTCCAAGAAAGAAGCGCTAAACAAGCAGCTATAGATATTTTAATAAAAACACAGATAGAAGAATCTATGTTTTCTAGCAGTTATGATAACCTATTCTCTAAAATAAGAGTCCTAGTGTATGAAAGTAAAGTTCTGTTGGTAGGAACTGTTGCAGAAAAAAGCTTAGTTAAAAAAGCAGAAGATATAGCCTGGGAAAAAAAGAATGTGTTAGAAGTAGCAAACTATATAGTGATTGGTAAGAATGACTTAGTTAATTACATAAAAGATACTAGAATTTCAATAGAATTAAAGGCTAAGCTACTTACTGACGCTGAAATTTCAGAAGTGAATTTCATTAATACCACAGAAAATAGAAACTTATTCATTATGGGTATAGCAAAAAATAAAAAAGAATTGGATAAAGTTTTAAATCATGCTGCAGAAATAGCAGGAGTAAAAAAAGTAATCAATTTAATAATATTAAAAGATGACCCTCAAAGATCGAAAATTAAATAAGTCAAATAAAATAAAGTACAGGGTAGCAATACAAATGGATGACCCTGCCCAATTGGATAAGAAAAGTGACAGCACCTTTGCTATCATAGAGGAGGCTTTGAAAAGAAATTTTGAAGTTTTTATTTATATGGTTGATGATTTGTCTTTAATTGATAATAAGCTCAAAGCTTCCGGAAAAAATATTTTGAAAATAGATATAAAAAAAGAAGAATATATTACCCTAGATAAAAAAAGAAATATTTCTCTAGAAACATTCGATTTTATTTTAATTAGACAGGATCCTCCTTTTAATATGAATTATATAACTGCCACACACCTATTAGAAAAAGTTAAAAATGTCACAAAGATTTTAAATGACCCTGCATCAGTAAGAAATTGCCCTGAAAAGCTTTTTGTAATGGACTTTTATCATTTGATGCCCCCTACTACAATAACTAAGAGTATCAGTCATTTAGAAGGGTTTTTAAAAAAATATAAAAAAGCGGTAGTTAAACCTTTATTCGGAAATGGGGGAAAAGATGTTTTTCTTTTAGACCTCAAAGATCCCAATAAAAAAGTTATTATTGAAAAATTGTTGTTAGATGGAGAACACATAATAATTCAAAAGTTTCTAAAGAAAGTTTCCTTGGGCGATAAAAGAATTTTATTTATTGATGGAGAGCCAGTAGGAGCAATTAATAGAGTTCCCAATAAAAATGAAATAAGGGCAAATTTACATATTGGCGCCAAACCAAAGAGAATAAAACTGACTAAAAAAGACTTTGAGTTGTGTAATGAGGTTGGTCCCTTTTTGAAAGCTAAAGGATTGTTTTTTGCTGGAATAGACATAATTGATGGGTATTTAACAGAGATCAATGTAACCTCTCCTACCTGTATTAGGGAAATAGATTTTTATAACAATACATGCATTAGCAAATTATTTTGGGATAAAGCTATAAAATTAAAATAGTCCCGTTTAATTATTAAGAAAGCATGCGTCCTATGTCATTTCCTCCTAGCAAATGAAAATGCAAATGAGGAACTTCCTGTCTTCCATTTTTACCGGCATTGGAAATAACTCGGTATCCATTCTCTTTCAGACTATACATCTCTATTATTCGAGAAAAACCATCAAAAACAGCAAGTTTCTCCTCATCATTAGAATTAAGTGAAAAATCGTTCAAATCAACATATTTGCCTTTGGGGATAATTAAAATGTGCACCGGAGCTTTTGGAAATATGTCTTCAAAGCAAATAATATTTTTATTTTCATATATTATGTTTGCATTAGCTTCCCCTTTAATGATTTTTGCAAATATATTATTATCGTCATACCTTTTATTAATCATTTTTTCTGCTTTCCAATTCCTCAGCTATTTCTAACAAAGTTACTTTTTTTTTATGCCATAATATCATTAGGTGAAAGATCAAATCTGCACTTTCATCAATTAAATTTTTTTTGTTATTATTGTTCGCAGCAATCACAACTTCAACTGCTTCTTCTCCAATTTTTTGTGATATCCTATCTGTGCCTTTTCTGAGTAGGTTTGATGTATAAGATTTTTCATTAGAGCTCTTACTTCTATTATCTATAGTTTTTTCCAAGTAATGAAGTAAATTACTCAATTTTTCGTATTCTTTTTTCATACTATATTCTAACAGGAATACCTTCTTTTGATAGAACCTTTTTTACATCGTTTATACTATATTTTCCAAAATGGAATATTGAAGCTGCAAGTAATCCTGAGGCCCCTCCCTTTTTTACGCCTGCTACAAAATGTTCTGGGGTACCTACTCCGCCTGAAGCTATAACTGGTATGCCTAAACTATCTGTAACTTTTTTTGTAATTTCTATGTTAAAACCTTTTTTTGTTCCGTCACGATCCATGGAAGTTAGGAGTATTTCACCTGCTCCTTTGGTTTCTACTGTTTTAGCCCATTCTACTACATCGATACTAGTAGCTATAGTACCGCCATGTGAAAAAACCTCATAACCACTTTTGATATTTTTATTTTTTGATGCTTTAGCATCTATTGCTACAACTATACATTGATTACCAAAATAATTTGCACCCTCACTTATTATGCTTAGATTTTTTATTGCCGCGGAATTTATAGACACTTTATCAGCACCGGCATATAATAGTTTTCTTATATCTTCAGTTGTACTTACTCCCCCGCCCACTGTTAATGGCATAAAACATTTAGAAGCTGTTTGTCTGATTATATCTAATATTATTTCCCTTTTTTCTATGCTTGCTGTTATGTCAAGAAAGCAAAGCTCATCCGCTCCTTGTTTATCATAAACTTGAGCTTGTTCTACAGGGTCTCCGGCATCTTGTAAATTGATAAAATTTATACCTTTCACTACTCTACCTTCTTTAACATCTAAACAAGGAATTATTCTTACTTTAAGCATTCTTTTTAAACACTAAAAAGCTCTCTAAGTTTAATTTTATTATCATACAAAGCCTTTCCTACTATAACACCATATGTTTTAGTTTTTTTAAATCTTCTAAGATCCTCTAACGAGGAAACTCCCCCAGAAGCAATAATAGGTACTGCTGAGATTTTTTCAAATGTCTTTGTTTTTTCTAAATTTGGACCTTTTAACATCCCGTCTCTATCTATGTCTGTATAAATAATACAAGCCACTCCTAATTTGGAAAATTTTTTAAAATAATACTCTGCTTTTTCTTCTTTTATAATATTAGTCCACCCATCTACAGCTACATAGTCTCCTTTTAAATCTAACCCAACTACAATTTTATTTGGAAAATATTCTACAGCTTCTTTTACAAAATCTTTGTATTTTATTGCTGCAGTACCTATAATAACTCTTTTAACCCCTAAATCTAACCATTTTTTGATAGTTTCTATGCTCCTTATACCGCCACCCAGCTGGATATTACAATTAGTATTTCTAATAATATTTTTAATTGCTTTCTGATTTTTATTTTCTCCAGTTAATGCTCCATCTAGATCAATAACATGTATCCACTTAGCTCCATTGTCTTCGTATAGCCTTGTCAAACTTTCAAAATCATCGGTATATATTTTTTTTTTATCAAATTGCCCCTTTTGTAATCTAACAACCTTACCCTCAGATAGATCTATAGCAGGAAAAATAATCATATCTATAGAACCTTATAATAATAATTGCCTGTAACCATCTTTCCACTCTTAATTTTATGATATGCAGGCAGAGTTCCCCATAACTTATAACCCATCTGTTCATATAAATTTATGGCTCTCTGCTGGGTGTCTCTTACGTCTAATAAAACGTGAGTATAATTATTTTTTTTACACTCCATTTCAGCTTGTTCAATTAATAGCTTTGCTAAACCATGTCCTCTGGCCCAGGTGGCTACGAAATGAGTATCGATTGATACCCGAAAAATAGCTGCTTCATTAGTAGAAGAAAAGCTCACTACTTGTATTGAGCCTGATACTATTTCTTTATATTTTCCTATGAAAAGCCATCTGTTTGGCACAAGTAACACACCTTGCCAATAAGCTTTTAATTTGTTTTTTGGAGGGGAGTCTATCCAACCAAACCCAATACCTTCTTTTATTGCATCCATGGTAGCAGTAGTAAGCTCCTCCAATTCACCCTTTAAAAATTTGTCTCTTTTTTCTACTTTAATCATTTTAAGGAGCCCAAGATAAAAATTCCTTAAGAAATTGTTGCCCAATTAACTGACTTTTTTCAGGATGGAACTGCACGCCTAAAATATTATCTTTACCTACAACAGCTACTAAATCTTTACCATAATTAACTGTGGCAATAATATCATTCTGCGTTTTACATTTCATTACATAACTATGTACAAAATAAAAATCATTGTTTTCTAATGATTTAAATAAATTAAATGATTTTTTATCCTTTAGAAGTACCGTATTCCATCCCATATGAGGGACTTTCTGATCTCTTTCTTCTACCTTTATTTTTATTACTTCTGAGTCAAAATAGTTTAAACCTTTATGCTCTCCTTTTTCAAAACTTTTTTTTGCCATCAGTTGCATGCCTATGCAGATTCCTAAAAAGGGTTTACCAATAGTTTTTATATATTCATTTAATGCTTCTATCATACCAGGAATATTTGATAACTGTAATTTACAATTATAAAAATCCCCTACTCCCGGTAATATTACTTTGTCTGACTTCTTAATTTCTTCTGGCTTATTAGTAATCTTTAAATTAAATTTAAAGTTAAAGCTTTTTCCAGCTTCTTTTAATGAATTACTAAGTGAACCTATATTGCCTGAATTGTAATCTATTAATGTAATATTCATTTATTGCCATCGTTTATGATTTTTCCCTTAGTAGATGGAATAGATTGATTATTAGCACTAGAAACCTTTATTGCATTTTTAATAGAGAGAGCAAGCCCTTTAAAACATGACTCAATTATATGATGATTATTAATACCATATATATTTTCAACGTGTATATTGGCTCCTATAGCTTGGGTAAATGCTTGGAACCACTCTTTAAAAAGCTCGGTATCCATTTCCCCCAGCTTATTTTGGGTAAAGTGTATGTTCCAAACTAAAAAAGGCCTGCCGGAAAGATCTATAACTGTCCTTGATAAAGTTTCATCCATAGGAGTAAATGCATTACCAAATCTATTTATCCCTCTTCTATCTCCTAACGCTTCTGATATTGCTTTACCTAATGTATATCCTACATCTTCCACTGTATGGTGAGAGTCAATATGTAAATCACCTTTAGCATATAAGTCTATGTCTATTCCACTATGTCTAGATAATTGCTCTAACATATGATCAAAAAACCCTATGCCAGTTTCTATTTTATACGATCCAATTCCATCTAAATTTACGCTTACTTTTATTTGGGTTTCTTTAGTCTGTCGATTTATCTTCGCTATTCTATTCATTTTCTAATACCTTATCTTTCTTTCTTAAAAGAACATACCTGGCTCCGTCACCCCCGTCTTTACTGCTAGCATAGTTATGGCCTAGTATATAACTAGAAAACTCTTCTTCTTTTAACCACATAGGTAAAGACTTTCTAAGTACTCCCGTTGCACCCATATAACCACTTTTTTTTCCAGTAATAATTAAAATACACCTAATTTCTTTAAATATTGATTTTTTTATGAATTCTAAAACAGCTACCTTTGCATTTATTTTATTATAACCGTGCAAATCCATAAATGCCTCTGGTTTTAATTT
>MDTB01085209.1_pt1 | contig 10820 bp, 8 predicted proteins | sample 811161 | NCBI WGS metagenome assembly MDTB01 (sample SAMN05326650, study PRJNA326480) | marine metagenome | isolation source: seawater | place: Mediterranean Sea | collected 2009 | reverse complement strand
TCCTTTAAAACCTGAATGACCTGTAATCAAAACATTTTTATTTTTAAATATTTTATAATTACTACTCATATTATGAAGACTTAGGATATTGTGTGAATAATTTTTGAAATATCATACCCAGGATTTTTTGATGTTCTAGCAAATTTTTTGCAAAAAGAATCTCTTGCTTTTTGAACATTATCACTTTCCCACCATTTGTCTATATTTTCGTAAATTTCATTAATTTTGAAAATTGCTGATTCAACATTATAATGAATAATCCCTTCTTTTTCTAATAAATTATAGAAGGGCTTAGCACTATCTCTTAAGTTATCTGTTTTATTATGAAAGAAGGCAATAAATGGAAAATTAAGTGATAATAACTCCAAAATACCAGTAGAATCATAATTAAATATAACAATTTTACTATTACTAATTGTAGACAAATAATTATTTGTACTAAATTCAATATTTAAATTTGGAAAAGATTTTATTAGTCTATCATGCATATTAAAATTAGATTTTTTATCTGCAATATGCATTCTCAAAAGTAAATTATTTTTTATTGGTGCAGGTAAATTTTCTATAAATTTCTTAATAGATTGATATTTTTGTGCATATTCAAAATGTGAGTCATATGTCCAATATCTATGATGTAAATCCTCAGTTATTAATACAAATTTTGAAGGATTAGATTTTTTTTTTAAATTTAAATTTTTTGTCTTATTAATGAAACCTCTAATATATTTATTATTATTAGATATTGTCCAGCCCCAGGTAATAAATTTGTCTGCATTTAGTTCCTCAACTGAAGGGTTAATGTACCTATGTGTGCCGTAATTACCACCATGTTGTAATATGATGTATTTAACATTTTGTTTTTCAATTTTAAAACTAGCCCAAAATTTGAACAATTCATCATAATCGAAGGCATTAGAAGTGGCTATAAATTTAGGTTTATTGGGCAAAAACAATTTATTTGATATATTATTTATATATTGGTAACTTTCTATTAAAGACATAGGAATTAATTCAAAAACCATATCAAAAATTATTTCTTCGATTTTATCAGTATATTTCACTTGAATAATTTTTGCTCTAAGCAACTCCCTTAACTCATTATTATATTTCTGTTTAAAATTTAAATTTCTTGAACTATTCCATAAAAAAGGAAATTGTCTTAGATGGAAATTGAGATGAATCTTATCTTTTAAAGATAGATATGGATCAAAATAAACGCCAGAATTTTTATAAAAGAGTTTAGTAAAAAAATTAAAAATATCTAAAAGTAAAAAAAATAAAAATTTTTTTAAATTAAATTTTTTTTTACTATTTAATTGATAGTTATAATCAATTATATTTTTTTTAAAATTATGAATATTTAGTTTTTCAATAATTTTTTTATATAAAATGTTGTTCCAGACATCATCATCGTATTTTAAAATTGCTTCATAAGAATCTTTTGAAGCTAAATTGTAATTATCATTAAAAAAGGTTGATTCACTTATTTTATAATTATCAAAACATAACATTATATTATTTATTCTATTGATCATTACTTCCACATATCTTCTTAACCATGGATAAAATAAAATTTTCCAATATTTCTCAGAAAAATTTAAATTATGAGTATTATTTAAAATATTTGATAATTTTGGAATAATTTTTTTTTCGATTTCTCTAGCCTTAGATATATCCTTATCTCTATTTTTATAACCTATTCCATATGGCTTAACGATTTCATAATTTAAATTATTCAAATTTTCATCATATTTTTTACACCACTCTCCTAAAAATAAAACCGGTCTATCATACTTCCACGTTAGATGATTTGATGTGGTTATTAAGTATCTACTCTTCGATTTCATCAGAATAATATAGTATACAAAAGATTATTTTAAAAACTAGAATATCTAATTTTATTACTTACAATATATTTTAAGATAGTTATAAACATTTATTTATATAATGAGAAAAATATTTTTAAATCAACCTTGTTTTGGCAAAGAAGAAATTAATGCTGCTTATAAATCCCTTAAGAATTTAAGACTTTCTCAAGGTATAAAAGTTCGTGAATTTGAGCATTCATTCTCTTCTTATATTGGTTGTAAATATGGAATAGCTACTAATTCTGGTTCCTCTGCTAATTTAATTGCTCTTGCTGCACTTAAAGAGTATTACAAAATACCTAACGGAAGTGAAGTAATAATACCAGCAACAACTTTTGCAACTGTTGCAATGCCTATTATACAAATTGGTCTAAAACCAGTTTATATTGATGTAAGTTTAGAAACTTTAAATATTGATTGTGATGAATTAGAAGCAGCAATTTCAAAAAAAACTAAAATAATAATGCCTGTTCACACTCTTGGATTACCAACTCATATTGATAAAATAAAAAAAATAGCCAAGAAAAATAAGTTAATAATTTTTGAAGATTGTTGCGAAGCTCATGGAGCATCAATAAATAGTAAAAAGGTAGGATCTTTTGGTGAAATTTCAGCTTTTAGCTTCTTTGTAGCACATAACATTACTACTGGCGAAGGTGGAATGGTTTTGACAAATAATAAAAAATTAATGTTAATTTGTAGATCTCTTAGAGAGTTTGGAAGAGTTGATCAGCAAATTTCTAATGAAAATAAAAGATTTATTAATACAAAAAAATTAAAAAAATTCGATAGAAGATATGTATTTGAAAGACTTGGATATAATATGAGAATGACAGATATTGCTGGATCTATTGGTGTAGAACAAACAAAAAAATTAGATTTATTAAATAAAATCAGAGTAGATAATGCAAAATATTTAACTACAGAATTAGAAAAAAATTTCAAAAATATTTTTTATTTCCAAAAATATGATAAATCATATTATCATTGCTTCTATGGATTTCCAATTTCTATAAGCCAAAAGTATAAAATTGATAGACATAAATTTCTACTTTACTTAGAAAAAATGGGTATTGAAACTAGACCCATATTCGCTGGATGTTTACCTGATCAACCAGCATTTGAAAAAGAAATTGGTAAATCATTTGGTAAACTTAAAAATTCAAGAATAATAAAAAATAATTCCTTTTTTATTGGAATACATCCAAAATTAAAGAAAAGGGATTTAAATTATATTATAAATATATTTAAAAAGTATTTAAAAAAAATTAATTTTCACTTTTAAGATAAAAATCAATAACTTCTGGAAGACCTTTATCAATAGAAATTTTCGGTTTGTAACCTAATCTTTTTAATTTACTAATATTAGGACATCTTCTATTAGTACCACCTTCAGGAATAGAATTTTGAACTATGTTTATGTTTAAATTATTGTTGATATAATTAAATATTTTTGAAACTAGTTTATTAATTGAAATTTCCTCATCATTTCCAATATTATAAATTTCTCTATTTAACCCTTTTTGTAATATTATTTCTAAACCATCTACAAAATCTTCAACATGCTCAAAGGCTCTAGTCTGTAAGCCATTTCCTTCGATTTCAAAATTAATTTTTTCTTTTCTATTATTTGTGATTAAATGCAGTTTGTTTCTTTTTATTCTATCAATTATTTGAGGAATCACATGACCCATTCCCATATCTTTACCGTAAACATTAAATGGTCTAAATAATACAACTCTATCAAAAAGATTTGTATAGAAGTGTTTTCCAAGTACTTCGTAAAGTATTTTCCCTGCAGAATATGAGTATCTAGGATTAGAAATATCTGGAATAATTAAAGGAACATTTTCATCTGTAGGTATTTTATTTGGCTCATGAAATACTTCTGAACTAGAGGCAATAAAAAGATTTTTAATTTGATTAATTTTACAAACTTCAAATACATTTAAAATGCTTTTTATGGCTACATCAAGAACTTCATGAGGCATTGAGTAAAAATTTTTTGTGCCATTTATATAAGCCAAATGAATAATACAGTCACAATTTTTAGAATATTCAATAAACTTATTTAAATCCCTAATATCAAAATCATAAAATGTAACTTTTTCAGAAGTATCTTTTAGTCTAGACGTAATTCCTCTAAAATTGTTATCAATAGCAATTATTTCGATATTTCTTTTGTCTAGTCTCTTTACTACATTTGAACCAATAAAACCAGTCGCACCTGTGACTAGTATTTTTTTGAAATTAAATTTTTTCTGATCCATATGCTATATATTTTACATTGTTTTCTAATTTCAATTTTTCTTTTTCAAAATTATTCCAATAATCATAAATAATAGAATTTTTTTTCATTAATTTAGATAAATTGTTTAATTTTATTTTTTTAAAATGATCGTTATTATTTAGATTTATAATTATATTGCTTTTAATAAATAGTATTTTTGGATCAAGTATTTTTTTTAGATTTAATTTAGTAAAATTTTCTGATTTAATTTTATTATCTAAGGCTAGAAAAATAACATTGTTATTTATTAGTTTAAATTCTTTAATAAAATCATGAACTATGCTACCTCTTGTGTCGTCAGTTTGAGGTTTACCTTTAAAAGCAATACCATAAAATCCTATTATTAATTTTTTATTTTTTAAGTTATAATTTTTTTTTAAAAAATTAAGACAAGAAAAATAAATGTTTTCATTTAAAGTTCTGGCCTTATAAATCATAGAATTTCTTTTAAATTTATTTGATAATGAACTTAATAAAATATGACTGTCTTTACTTAAACATGGACCTCCTACAGGACCAGGAAGTAGTTTAGAAGTTCTTGGATAATTAAGGGCTGCTATTTTCAAAATTTCTTTTGAAGAAACATTATAATTATTACTTATTTCAGATATCTCATTTGCATATGAGAAAAAAACATCCCTTTGGGTGTTATCAACTAGTTTTATTATTTCAGCAGTCGTAGTATTTTTGACTATATAAGTTTGTGGATTAAATTTTTTGAATATTCTTTGCGCACGAAAAGATGATTTTCTATTTAAACCTCCAATAATTTGTGGCATTTTTCTTATTTCAATTAGAGCACTTCCTTGAGCTGTTCTTTCAGGGCAATAGCAAACCTCATAATCAATATTATTACAATTTTTATCTAAAATTGGCTTTAATATATTCTCCGTAGTCCCAATTGGGACTGTTGATCTATAAATTATTATTGATTTATCATTTAAATTCTTTGACACTTCCCTTGTAGCATTTTTTATATAATTAAGATTTGGTTTATTTCTTATTAACGGTGTTCCAACACAAATAATATAACCAGTAAAATTATTCTTTTTTATAATTTTATCAGTTATTTTTAAATTACCTTTATCAATTTGTTTTTTAAATTTTTGAGATAAATTTGGCTCATAAAAATGTGGTTTTTTTGATAATAATACATTTAAAATTTTTTTGTTGGTTTCAATTCCTGTAATATTGAAACCCTTTTCAGCCATAGAAACTGCCAAGGTTAATCCAACATATCCCAATCCTAGAATAGCAATATTTTTATCTACCATTTATTTTTTTCGAAATAATCCAACCATAATACCTTGAAATAACAAGTAATAATAAATATGGTAACATATAAAGTTTATCAATTATAGTAACTCTAAATGAAATTAAAGGAATAAAAAGTTCTTTTTTAAGAGGTGATAATAATGAAATTAACTTTCTTTTTAAATTTAAATTTAAAATATACTTGTTATAATATTCTGAATCAGATTGTCCATACATCTTCCATCTAGAGATAACAGTTTTTAAATTATGATCGCCTGAAGTAAAACATAAAACATTAGAAACTCCAACTTTTAAATTATCATTCTGCATTCTTTGACTAAGATCAGAGTCATCAGAATATGTAAGATAGTTATCATACCTATATTTTTTTAATATATGTGTATAGTAAATCCAAGGAGTGCCAATTATTTTTTTTTCTCCTTCAAAATTTTTAATTTTTCTTAAAAGATTTAGGCATTTTCCAGCATAGGTTTTATTTGATTTAATGACTTCTACTAATGGTGACATTCCTACCCAATTAACTTTTTCAAAATATTCAATTAGAGAATTAAGTGAGTTATCAGTCAGAATGTCATCAGGCCCGACATAAAAAATAAATTTTGTTTTAACATAATCTAAAGCTAAATTTCTAGCATAACCCAAACCCCTTCCATCATCTTTTAAAATTTTTACATTAAAATTTTTACAAATTTCAATTGTCTTATCAGTTGAATTACCATCTACTATTATAATTTCATATGGATTATTTCTTAAAATAGACTCAATACATTTTATTATAGTTTGTTCTCCATTTTTTACACATATTACAACACTAATTAACTTATTATTCATAAATAACTTATTTTTGGGCAATATAACTTTATAAAAGCTATTTCATTCAATAACAATTTGTAAAGCTATTCTTTCTCCATATTTTAAAACACCACCATTATGAATGCCTGCCCCAGGATCAAATAAAAGAAGATTACCAACATTTGATGTTAGCTTAACAAGATTTTTATCCAAATATTTTCTTAGATTTGATTTGTTGTCAATAAGTCTACCAAAATTTGATGTAACTCTTAATTTTTTTGGTAGCCTAAAGACACTTCTTCTTGAAATAGGATTATGGCAGTAACTTCCAACAGCTATAGCTCTACAAAATATTGCCTGCAAAGGATCATAAATAAATCTATTTGATTTTGGTAAAAAACTTGTTTCACCATTACCTAATTTTACTTCATTCAAATACATCATCCCCTTCATAACTCCTTCAGCAGCATCCATATGTAAATTTGTATATTTTGTAGTTTTTTTACAATCATATAGAAATTGCTTCCAATGATTATCGGTTGGCTTTCCAACTGTCAGTCTTGCTATTGTCACTTTCATTCTTCTAGCATAATAATTTGAACATGCTTCAAGTATTCCTGCTTTATCAAATAATTTATTAATATTTTCAATTGAATTCTTATTTAGGTTTTTCCATCTATCAAATTTACCTGGTGGTGGTACCCAATCTTTTTTTTCGGTCAAAAATTTATATTTTTTATCAATATCTTTATTAATAATTTGATTAGTATCAATGTTAAGAATATCGTATCCATTATTATATAAATTTTTAAAAATTTTATTATTTTTAATTATTTTAGACTTAGCATTAAATTTTTTATAATATAAAAAATATTTATTTAAATAAGTCCTCCACTTAATAGCCTCTTTACTTTCTGCTTTATTTAGAGGTATGTAAGAATATGTATTTTGAATTATTTTATCTAACTCTAAATTAAATTTATGTAAATTATATTTATTCAAATGATCATAAAGTTTAGTTAGATCTACTTTTGTATTATTTTTATACTCGTCTTTTATCTCTGAATACTCTGCTATGTCAGGAAGAATTTTAAATTTGTGATTATATATTGGATTATCTTGTCTCATTATTTAGAAATTGATATTTAGCATTATTTTAAAAGATTTTTAATAATTATATTTGGATGCGGATTATGCGTATTAGCATATTTTAAACAAAAGTCCTTTCTAACATTTTGGATTTGATCACTATTCCACCAAGATTCAACATCTTCATAAATATTATTAACTTTATCTGCTATTTTTTTAGAGGAAAAAAATAGTATTTCGGCTTTAACTAATTTTTCAAAATCAGATTTCACACTTTCTCTCATATGTGAGAGGTCATTTTGCCAAAATGCTAAAGAAGGTATATTGTATGCCAAGCACTCTAAAAAACCAGTGGAGTCGTAGGAAAATATAATTATTTTAGATTTTTTAAGTAATTTCTTAAATTTCAATTTACCTTCATCAATTTGTAAATTGAATTTGCTATCTTTCCACTTAAGATTTTCTTCATAATGATTTAGTAATGATGTTGCTCTATGCAATCTTATGATAAGATTGTTTCTAATTTTTAAGTTTAATTTATCAATAAAAACCATTTGATTTTTAAAATAATTACTAAATTCATAATATACATCCTCTGTATGATATGATGGATTTATAGTATTTTGGACAAGGAGAACGTTTTGTGAATTTTTAAAATAATTTTGTATTTTACTCAATCCATATCTATTAGTAATTTGTGAAGATAGATATTTTTCATCATTAATTTTCCAACCCCATGTAATAAATTTGTCTGATACAATTTCATCTAAAGAAGGATAATTATATTTACTAGTCCCATAATTATTACCATGCTGATATACAATTAATTTTGAACCATTCCTAATTTTATCAACTACCCATAATTTAAAAACTTCATCAGTATCAAGATTTACAGATGTAACAATAAATTTTGGTTTTATTGGAAAAATTGAATTATTTTTAATTTTAATTAATTCTTTAAAACCTTCTAGATAACAAATTGGTAATATTTTAAAAAGTAAGTAAATTGCAATTTCGTTAATTGATGGATCATCCTTTAGATTTATAGTGTAATTTGTTAAAGAATTTCTTAAATTATTATTTATTTTAGAATTGAAGTCTATTTTAAATTGAAACCTCATGTAAGGAAAATTTAATAATCTTAAAAAAAGTAAAATTTGCTGCCTTAAGTTTATATATACATTTACTATGGCTATTTTATTAAATAGAGTTAGGAAATTGGTAAATTTTGAAATAAAAATAATAATTCTAAAAATAGTTTCTTTAAAGCTAAATTCTTTTGCTTTTGTGAGTAAAATTTTTTTTTTAAAATTTATTAATTTTATATTAATTTTCTTATTTTTTATGATTTTTAATATCTGATAATTTAGACATTGGTTCCAAATTTCATTTTCAAAATACAATACTGAATCGGCACTGTTATTAGCGATAAGAACATTTTCATTAATTTTATAAAAAGCAGTTTCACTAATTTCATTTTCTAAAATGCATTTTTGTAAAACATTAACTCTATTTACAATTAGTGATGAATATCTTCGTAACCATGGGCCGAGTATAATTTGCCATAACCTCTCATCATATTTCAGATTGTGAAATTTATTTAAGTTATTTTTAATAATGCTTGTTAATTCTTTTTCTATACTTTTAGATAAATTGAGATCTTTTTCTTTTTCTTGATTAGTTATCCCATATGGATCTGCTGTTATATAATTAAGTTTTTCCCAATTTTTTTTTTTAGAATATTTTTTACACCACTCACCTAAGAAAATTATAGGTTTTTCAAGATTCCACGTATTGGGATCAGATGACGTTGCCAAAAATCTTTTCATTTATTTCAGGTTATAATTTTTTTAATTTTCAATATTTTAATTATTTTATAAATCTCAAAAACTGATATATTTAATTTATTTGAGATATCTATTAAATCATTTTTTCCATCACAATAACTAATTATATCCATTATAGTTTTGCTTTCTTGATAGTTATTTTTAATAGAAAGAGTAGGATACATTTTTCTTCTACCCATTTGTGGCTCACAAAGAATTTTAGATTTTGGAATTTGATTATTTTCTATAGATAAAATTATTTTCTTAATTAAACTTAAGCTTGTCTCTAATCCTTTGCTTGATATTAAATTTAAGTTATCTAAAGAGGTATGATATTCTGGATAGGTTCCAAATTTTGATCTACATATTGTTACAACTGGTAAATCTATGCCAGGTGCACAGTATTGCCTCTCATCACTGCCTCTATCTAGCCATGAATATTTTTTGAATTTTGGATCAACAAATTTTAAAATATTTAAGGATACCTTATCAGCCAAAGTATCTTCATTACGTGAAGGAATATAGGAGTAACATCTTGTATCTCCAACACAAGTAATATTGAATCCTGCTATAACGTTTTTTTTTAATTTATTTAAATTTTTTGAAATATAAATTATTGAACCTATTGTCTCAGGTAAAAATACAATGCGATAAGTATATTTTCTATTTTTTATTTTTTTAATCCATTTTGAAAGTGCGATGGCTACGACAGGTCCTGAAATCTCGTTATTTGCTAAGGAAGGATGACAAATATAAGTCGATAAGAAAATTTCTTTTTTTAACTTACCTCTAATAATAATTTCACCATAGTTTAAAAAACCTTTTTTAAATGGTGCATCAATAAAGACATCATATTTTTCATTTTTTAACTTTTTTTTATCGTTTTCTTTTAAACAAAATCCCCATTGCTTGTTATAATATGATGTAACATAAGGTATTGCATTTGGTTGAGATGCTAGGCTGTAAAGATTTTTTTTTAGCTCATTAAGCCTCATAGTTTTTTTTATTGATTTTGAATAACCTACCAGATGCAAATTATTTTTTTTAAAATCTATGACTTTTTTTCCTTTTTGATTTTTAACCCATGCTTCTTTAGGAAACCATTCATCAGGTACTTTCCAATCAAAATACTTTTCACCAGATTTTACTTTTTTGATAATTAAATTAGGTACTATATTTTTTAAATAATTTAATGTTTCTCTTACTCCAGGCCCAGTAATACTTCTAGTAATTGGGAATAAATCTTTAGCCCAGCTATACATTGGCTCATTATTATTTTTCTTATTACTCACCATTTTAATTTAATTAAACAAATTATTAGTGCTCTAAAAATTTTAATGTTAGATTGTAATACATTACCAAATCGTGGCCTATCTAGTCTTTTTCTTGTTGTAATATTAATCTGTTTAATTTTAAAATTACTTTTTACTGACCTTATTAGCAATTCAGTACCAATTGAATTAAAAGAATCAAAATATCCAAATTGTCTATAAACTTCCATACTGTATCCCTTTAAACCACATAGTGGATCTTTCAAGCCCCATATAAAACTAGATATTTTTTTAAAAATTAATTCTGAAAACCTTTGTGAATTTGATCTAACTCCAGTTACAATTTGAGCATTTTGTTCTTTTAATATTTCTATTATTCTAGGCACTATACTTACATCATGCTGTAAAT
>MDTB01069891.1_pt1 | contig 10820 bp, 10 predicted proteins | sample 811161 | NCBI WGS metagenome assembly MDTB01 (sample SAMN05326650, study PRJNA326480) | marine metagenome | isolation source: seawater | place: Mediterranean Sea | collected 2009 | reverse complement strand
CAAGGAAAATTAATCAGAGTACTTGATGGAGAAATTCAAGATGTGGTTGTTGATTTAAGGAAGAATTCTAAAACATTCGGTAAATATTTAAGTATAAATTTATCTTCTAACTCCTTAAAACAGTTATGGATACCTCCTGGGTTTGCACATGGTTTTCTTGCTAAGACAGAAACAGTTGATGTTTTATATAAGATGACAGATTACTGGAATAAAGATGATGAAAATTGTATTAAATGGAATGATGAAACTCTTAATATAAAATGGGAAGTTGAAAAGAGGTATGCATTAGTTTCTTTAAAAGATAATCAAGGCATTTGTTTTAAAAAAGCTAAATTGTTCTAAATATAAGGAATTAAAAATGATATTAGTCACTGGTGGTGCAGGTTTTATTGGAAGCAACTTTATACTCGACTGGTTCAAATTCGAGGATGAGGAAATTATAAATATTGATTCTTTAACATATGCCGGTAATCTCGAAAACCTCTCTTCACTCAAAGATAATGAGCTATACAGATTTAAACATGGTGATATAAAAGATCCTGATTTTATTGAAGAGGTCCTAGTTTCTTTCAATCCTAGAGCAATAATTAATTTTGCAGCTGAATCACATGTAGATAGATCTATTCAATCACCTTCAGAATTTATTAAGACTAATGTATTAGGAACATTCAATCTTCTTGAGAAAACTCGAGCATATTGGGAAAAACTTTCAGATGATGATAAAGATAATTTTAGATTTCTTCACATCTCTACAGATGAAGTTTATGGCTCATTAAATGAAGGTGACAGTGGATTTAGTGAAAGCCATCCCTACAAACCAAATAGCCCATACTCTGCTAGCAAAGCTTCCAGCGATCATCTAGTTAGAGCCTATAATAAAACATATTCACTTCCAACAATTACCACCAATTGCTCAAATAATTATGGCCCATTTCAATTCCTAGAAAAACTTATACCTCTTTGTATTAATAATGCATTAAATGAAAAAGATATTCCTATATATGGAGATGGCTTGCAAATTCGTGATTGGTTATATGTTAAAGATCATTGTTCTGCTATAAGAGATGTTCTTAAAAAAGGTCAAATAGGTAACATTTATAATATTGGAGGAAACTCTGAATTAACCAATATAGAGGTTGTAAAAACTATATGCAATATACTTGATAGAGTATGCCCTAAAAATAGTGGATCTTATAAAAATCAAATAACTTACATAAAAGATAGAGCTGGTCACGATAGAAGATATGCAATTGATTTATCTAAAATATCATCTGAGTTAGGCTGGAGACCAGAACATAGTTTTGATAACGCAATTGAAAAAACAATTAAATGGTACGTAAATAATAACGACTGGGTATCTAGATTGAAGTCTGGTGAATACATGAATTGGATTCAATCCCAATACGGCAATAAATGACTATACTTATATTTGGAAGAGATGGACAGCTTGGAAGTTGTTTGGTTAATAAACTAAATCAAGAGAAAATTAACTATGTTGCCTTCTCAAAAAAAGAAGTAGATATTACCAATAATGATTTAGTAAAATTTATAATAAAAAAAAACAAACCTACAACAGTTATTAATGCTGCTGCATATACCTTGGTAAAAGAATCAGAAAATAATAAAAAAAAAGCTTTTGATGTAAATCAATACGGAGTAAAGAATATTGCCGTAGCTTGTAAAAACGCTGATTGTAATCTAATTCACATTTCTACAGATTATGTTTTTGATGGAACTTCATGTAAACCATATACTCCAGAGATGAATACTAATCCAATAAATGTTTATGGAAAGAGTAAATTAAAAGGGGAACATGAATTAATTAAGCATGGTGGAAAATTTATAATATTAAGAACAAGCTGGGTTTTTAGTGAATACGGAAAAAACTTTGTTAAAACAATGATTCAAATAGCCAACAAAAAAAGAAATATTAATGTTGTCAATGACCAAACTGGAACTCCTACTTATGCAGGCGACATATCTGAAGTTATTTTAAATTTAAATACTAAATTTGACGATGATAAAGTTCAAGAAATATATCATTATGCGGGTTCTCCATTATGTACATGGTATGATTTTGCTAAAACTCTATTCCAAATATTGTTGGAAAAAAAATTAATAAGTAAAATGCCAATATTAATTCCAACGCCTTCTAGTGATTATTATGATGGCCTTAAAAGACCAACTTACTCAGCATTATGCAGCAAAAAATATATACAGGAATTTAAAGTTTGTGAAACTGATTGGAGAGATTCATTAAAAAATATTACAGTGAAACTTTAATATATTAAAGCTTATGATAAATTTTATTAATATCAAAAATATTGAACCATATCTTAAATTTAAGCAAATTTATGAACTTGCCCTAAGTAAAAACCAGAATGCTATTGAAGCCATTTCAATTGCATCTTTTAATAAAGAATTAAATCAAGTTGATTCGAGATTTGTAAATTTAAAATATATTATTGATGAAGAATGGGTATTTTTTTCTAATTATGATAGTAAGAAAGCTAAAGATTTTATATCCCATCCTCAAGTAAGCTGCCTTTTTTATTGGGATAAAATTAATTATCAAATAAGAATGAAAGCAAATATATTCAAAAGTGACAAAATGCTTTCAGATAAACATTATAAAAAAAGATCACATAAAAAAAATACTCTTGCTTGGAGTTCAAATCAATCCCAGTCAATTAATAATTATGAGGAAGTAGTCAAACAGTATGATTTAGAAAGTGTAAATTACAATCAACAGAGACCAGATTTTTGGGGAGGTTTCTCATTTGTACCATATTATTTCGAGTTTTGGGAAGGAAATGATAACAGGCTGAACAAAAGAGAAGTATTTACATTAGTTGAAAATAATTGGGAAATTTCTTTTTTACAACCTTAAAGAATGAGAATTTAATTTGCACTTAAATATAATTGGTATAAAATTCACAAAATATGGACATGCTATCTAATAAGTTTCTGAGTTCTTAAAGTATTTATGTCACAAAAAATACTATCATCTTTCAATAACAACAGGTCATAAAAATAGTTACCAGAAATAAAAAAAATAAAGTTCCAATCAATCAAATGATAGAGGCATCAAAGGTTATGCTAATTAGTGAGACTGGAGAGAAACTTGGTCTTGTTCCCTTTGAAGATGCATTGAATAAAGCTAAAAAGGCCTCAATGGATTTAGTACAAGTATCAAAAGACGATGCAGAAGTGATAGTCTGTAAGATTCTAGATTATGGAAAATATCTTTTTGAGAAGAAAAAAAATAAATCAAATTCAAAAGCTAGAGTAAAAAGAAAAACTGTTAAGGAAATTAAATTTAGGCCTTCCACCGATGTTGGAGACTTTAATATTAAACTAAAAAAGATTAAAAGCTTTATTCTTGACGGAGATAAGACTAAAATAAGCGTCCGATTTAGAGGTAGAGAAATATTAAATAGCGATATTGCTTTAAATCTACTAAATGAATTAAAGAACGAGTTAGTTGATATCGCTCAGGTTGACCAAGAACCCTCATTAGAAGGTCGTCAACTTTTGATGATACTTTCTCCTTTAAAGAAGAAATAAAATTAATTAAAAACTATTATGGCGTATAAATTAAAAACACATTCCGGAGCTGCAAAAAGATTTAAAAAAACAGCTAGCTCTATAAAAAGCAAGAGCGCAAACAGGAACCATATATTAACAAAACAATCCACAAAGCGTAAAAGACACAACAGAGGCCTTAATAAATTATCAGGAACAGTTTTAAAAATGGCTTCGAAGCTTATAAAGGGGTAGGTAGTTATGCCAAGAGTAACAAAATCAGTAACAGCTAAGTCTAAACATAAGAAAATTTTGAGTGCAACAAAAGGCCATTATGGAGCTAGAAGCAGATTATTCAAAACAGCCAAACAATCTAATATCAAATCTCTTCAGTATGCATTTAGAGACAGAAAGAATAAGAAAAGATCATTTAGATCATTATGGATTGCAAGAATAAACGCAGCATCTAGATTACATAATGTCTCATATTCAAAGCTTGTAAATGGATTGTCTTCTAATAATATTTTGCTTGATAGAAAAATCTTGTCCGATCTGTCTGTAAACGACTCAGATACTTTTGAATTTATTCTTAAAAAAGCGGTCAAATAAAACTAATTATAATGTCAGATAATAAAGACATTATCCTTCCAAAAATTGAGTACAAATTTGGGTCAATACACCCTATTAATTCATTAAAAGATTCAATATTGAATTTTTTGCAATCGCTTGGTTTTGAAATAATTAATGGCCCAGAGATTGAAACTGAAAAATATAATTTTGATTTGTTAAATATAAAGAAAACACATCCAGCAAGACAAATGCATGACACATTTTATGTAAATGAGAAAGCTAATGTTCTAAGAACTCATACTTCTCCTGTTCAAATTAGGAGTATGCTTAAAAATAAACCTCCTTTTGCTTTTAGTTCTGGGGGAAAGGTTTACAGAAAAGATGATGATGCTACTCATCTCCCAATGTTTCATCAAATTGAGGGTATATATGTTGCTGAATCTGTAAATTTTTCACTACTTAAAGATCTTATATATAAAATCATATATTCTTTATTTGGTGAAGAAGTTGAGGTCAGGTTTAGACCATCTTATTTTCCCTTTACAGAGCCATCGGCAGAGGTCGATATTTTATCTAGTGACAAAAAATGGCTAGAAATCTTGGGCTGTGGAATAGTTAATCCAATAGTTTTAGAAAATTGTAAAATTGACTCAAATAAATATAGCGGACTTGCTTTTGGCTTAGGTATAGAAAGAATCGCTATGTTAAAACATGAGGTTCATGATATAAGAGATTTTTATAAATCTAATCTAGACTTTTTAAAACAATTTACATGAAGATTTCATATAACCACCTATCAAGAGCTTTTACAAAAAAAATATCTATTGAGGATATGTCAACAAAGCTTTTTCAACTAGGACACGAGCATACAGTTGAAGATGAAATATTTGATATAGAGTTTACGCCAAATAGAGGTGATTGTTTATCGCTACTTGGCCTGTCTAGAGACTTAGGAATATTTTATGATAAGAATAAAAATTTTATTTCTACATTTAATGAACCAATAGAAAAGTTTAATTTAAATTTTGTAAACGAAATAAAAGAAAATTGCCCAAAAATAACCTTTCTTAATATTGAAATTAGTGGACAAATTTCTGAATATAAAGATTATCTTAATGATTATTTTGTAGATTTAAATATAAAAAAAAATAATTTTTTTACTGATGTATCTAATTATTTATCATACGAAATGGGACAACCTACTCATTGTTACGACTATGAAAAAATCAATAATAATCTTACTTTAAAAGTTAACAATGAAGCATCTAAATTTAAGACCATTACAGGTCAAGAAATCAATATTCTTGAAGGAGAATTAGTTTTTACAAGTGATGGAAAAGTAGTAAATCTTGCAGGCGTAATGGGAGGTGAAAATTCAGCATGCAATAATCAGACAAAAAATGTGGTAGTTGAATGCGCATTTTTTAAACCTGAGGCAATTATAGGTAAGACACTGAAATATAATCTTATTTCTGATGCTGCTTATAAATTTGAAAGAGGAACTGATCATGATTGTCATGAAAAAGTTTTAAGAAGATTTATTAAAATAGTAAATGAACACACCAGTATAAAAAAATTAGAAATATCCTACTTTGGTTCTGAAATTACAGATCAAACTCAAATACAGTTTTCTACCAATAAGATTAATGAGATTTTGGGAACAAACATTACTGATGCTAAATACAAGGACTACCTTAATAGACTGGGTTTTAAGCTTGAAAATTCAATCACAAAACCGTCTTACAGAAATGATATAGAAAGTCAGAATGATCTAGCTGAAGATATAGCTAGAATAATAGGCTATGACAATATACCAATATCTAGATTTCAAATTAAAAATATTAATAAGATTCGAAAAGAAAGTTCAAAAGAAGAGCTTATCAAGCAATTTTTAATTAAAAATGGTTTTGCTGAAGTTATAAATTCATCTTTTTCTAAAGATGAAGATTCTATGGCGATCAAATTAGATAACCCGATGGATAAAAATAGTAAATATATCAGAAGTAATATTATAAATTCTCTTATTGATAATGTTATTTATAACGAAAATAGACAACATGATTCAATAAAAATTTTTGAAATATCTGATATTTATACTCAAGACCAAAAGATAAAAAAAGAAAAGTTTTTAGGGCTTATAGTCGTTGGTAAACAAGGACATAACTATAAAGATTTTAGTAAGCAATTAGACTTAAAGTATCTCACTAATCTGCTTGGTTTTATATGTCAAAAAGTAAGTGATCATACTATAGAAATAGATAGAAAGAGTTTAAATTCAAAAATTAAGACACCTATTTTTGCATTTGAAATTCCATTAAAAGATTTATCAGATGATATTCCAAAATATGAATCTTCTTATTTAGAAAAAAATGATTTTATAAAATATCAACCTATATCTGAGTTTCCTTCAAGTTATAGAGATGTCTCAATATCAATAAAAAATTTTAATGTATTAAATGATGTATTAGATTCACTTGCAAATTTTGACTCTACTATATTAAAAGAATCGTTTATATTTGACTTTTTTGATAACAAAAAAAATAATGAAATTAAAATTGGTTATCGGTTTATATTTCAATCTTCAAGTTCCACACTGACAGATAGTGATATTGATGTTGAGGTAAATAAAATTGTAAAAATAATCAAATCATTTCATTCTGTAGAAATTCCTGGCCTGACAAGTAAATTAAGTAAATAAGTTATTACTTAAATCTTTATTTTGTTTTGGTTTATAATATTCAAAACTATAAAGCTATTATGATTTCCAAAAATATATTTAATTTTATTTCCTTTTCGTTACTGTTTGTTCCATTCACATTTGCCCAATCATTGGACGAAGACTTTCTAAAAAGTCTACCAGATGATATTGCTTCAGATTTAACTAAAAGAAGTCAAGAACAAGAAGCCATGGAAGAAGTCCAATACAGAAGACCCTCAACTTTTATTAAAAAACCTGAGCCTACATCTGAAAGATTCGGCGCTAAAGTTTTTTCTATGATGCAGTCAACTCTCATGCCAATAAATGAACCTAATTATGATAGTTCATATGTTTTAGATTTTGGAGATGAATTAGAACTTCAGTTAGTCGGTGAAAAGTCATCATTAAAAAAAATGCGTATAAGATCTGATGGCTCAATTAATATTGAAGAAATTGGAAAAGTTTTTGTTGCTGGACTGCCATTAAGTGAAGCAACAAATTTAGTTAAAGCAAAGATTAATAAGTCATTTATCGGTGTAGATGCATATCTAACTTTAATTAATATAAGAAACATTCAAGTTCTAGTTGTCGGCAATGTATATAATCCCGGACCTTACACTCTTAATGGAAATTCAAATGTTTTTCATGCCTTAAGTGTTTCTGGAGGACCATCTGAGCTAGGTTCTTTTAGGTCTATAAATATAATAAGAAATAATAAAATAGTGGAAACCACTGATTTATATGAAATATTCATTAATGGTATTAGTAACAGCCTAAATAAAAGACTTAAATCAGGTGACATGATTTTTGTGAATCCTGTAAATAAAATAGTTTCAATTAATGGAGCAGTAAAGCGACCAGGTGAATATGAGCTAATAGATAATGAAAGTGCGTCAACTATTTTAAGATATGCAAATGGCCTTAATGCATTTGCAGATATATTTGAAATGAAGCTTGAAAGAGTTATTGATGGGAAAATTAAGCAAATACCTATTGTCAGCATTGATGACTTTCCTAAAATTATTCCTAAAGACGCTGACAATATTTTTATCAGGGCTTATCCATTTAGAAAAATTGAAGTAAGAGGGGCCGTTAAGAATCCTGGAATTTATTTAATGAATGAGGGAGACAATATGTTTGATGCCATCAAAAAAGCTGGTGGGTATACAGAAAACGCATATCCATTTGGTGGAATATACGAAAGCAGAGAAGCTAGAGAGGTATATGAAATGGCAGCTGAAGAGCTTTATCAAGATTTTTTAGATAATTTAATTGAAATGAGTCAAGCTGATTTAACACAAGAAGTTCCTGTCTCAGAAGATTCTTTGGAGCTTACAGAAGAATTAAAGGAAACTGAAATAACAGGTAGAGTTATTGCTGACTTTTTAGATGAAGATCAAAGTTCTCCTATCCTGGTAAAAGATGGAGATATGATTATTATTCCTGAAGTTACAAGTCAGGTTTATGTTTATGGTGAAGTTGCATCTGAGGGTGCAGCATTGTTTGCACCAAACAGTGACGTAATTAATTATATTGAAAGAAAAGGAGGCTTAAAAAACACTGCAGACAAAAGATCTATATATATTCTTCATCCTAATGGTGAAAGTGAGCTTTTAAAAGCTAACAGAAATATTTTTGCAAGCAATGAAACCAGGAATCTTCAAATTTACCCAGGATCAGTTATCTTTGTTCCACGTAAAATTGATACGGGATATAGTGCTAGAATGAGAGCTCAAGCATACGCTACAATAATTGGAAACTTAGGTGTTTCTCTTGCATCATTGTCTGTCTTAAAAGATTGATAGAATCAATTTAACAATTTCTATGAAGAATTTACATAAAAGAGTTCTTTGTCACCTATTATTTTTATTATTAATTTCAAACAACATTTCATCAGATAATTTTTTATATAACACATATAACAACCATGGAGTATTAGGCTTGATTAATATGCCAAATGCAAGATTCTATGATGAGGGCGCAGTCGGCATAACAGCTTATGATGGTACTCCCGATCAAAAAATTACAATGACTTCATCTCCTTATGATTGGTTAGAGGCATCATTCTTTTACACTAATATTCAGGGAAAACCTTATCCTGGATATGAATATCAAGACTATAAAGATAAAGGTTTCAACTTTAAACTTAGATTGAAAGAAGAAGGAGTATTTCCTGCAATTGCTATTGGTATAAATGATATTGCAGGAACAGGGTATTTTAGTTCTGAATATATTGTTGGATCTTATGGAGTTGAAAATCTAGACTTCCATTTTGGCATTGGCTGGGGAACTTTAAATGGTTCAGATAAAAGCATAAAAAATCCACTTTCTTATTTAAATGATTCATTCTTAAACAGACCATCTGAAACAGAAGACTTTGGAGGACAATTTCAACCATCAAGATATTTTTCAGGTCTAGAGGCCTCACCCTTTTATGGCCTATCTTATGTTGTTAATGATAAGTTGATATTAAAGTTTGAAAAAGACACCACTCTTTCTTCTGGCCTAATTGAATATGAACTCCCTCAATCCAACTATAGCTATGGGTTTGAGTATAACTTTAATAAAAATTTTTCGTTGGGTTTTTTTTATGAAAGAGGAAATCACAGCTCTTTCAAATTCACTTATAAAATAGACGCATCTTCATCTAATGAGTCTAGTAAATATAAAAAAATTGAAAGAGAAGATAAAATGTCATCAGTAGATTATTTAGTTAGTACACTCGAATCAAATGGAATTGGAGTTAATAAAATCGTTGAAAGTGCAAAAGGATTGGGAATTGAGGTCACACAATTTAGCCTTCCAAACTTAAATCTCATAGAAGAAATAATTTACGTTGCCAAAAAAGATGCAAATATCAAAAAAGATATAAAATATCAGTATAAGACTGCAGATCTTATGGCATATTCCGAGTATGATGAGGATTTTTTGAAAGATTCTTCAATAATTTACCAAAGAAAAAAGACATCAAATTTTAATTCATATAATGAATTCACAATTAGACCATTTTTAGCCTCTCGAGAAGAATTTTTCAAATTTGCAATAATCTATCAAAACAATTCTGAATATATTATAAAAGATAACTTCTTTTTCCATTCTAATATTAAGTACACACTAAAGGATAATTTTGATGATTTGAGATTTAAGCCAGTTGATGTCTATCCTGAACAAGTCAGGTCAGATGTTAAAGATTATCTGGTGAATTTTGAAAATAGATTTATCATTGGTAGAGCTCAATTTGATTTTTTTAAAACACCTTTAGATAATCATCACTTTATGCTCACAGCAGGAATTCTTGAAGAAATGTTCTCAGGATATGGCTTTGAATATTTATATTATGATAATTCAAAAAATTATGCTTTTGGAGTTGAATTATTCGATGTTATTAAGAGAGACTATGACTTAAGATTTGGAACTCTAGATTACAAAAATACAACAGCCCATTTAAATTTCTATTATAGAAATTATAATTTAATACCATTTGATGCAAAGATTTCGCATGGTGAATATCTCGCTGGTGACATCGGAACAACATTTGAAATTTCAAGAAAATTTAAAAATGGAGCTGAATTTGGAGTTTTTGCAAGCTTTACTGATGTTTCTGCAGAACAATTTGGCGAAGGATCATTCGACAAAGGAATCTTTTTTAATATACCAATATACAAAAATTTTATTAATTATACTTGGAGACCTCTTACCAAAGACCCAGGAGCTAAATTAAATAGAAAAAACAACTTATATGATCTTTTAGTTAAATTTAAGCCAATTGAAGAAAAATGATTAAAAAAAAAACATAATTTCTATTATAAAAAAGTGCAAAAACAAAAAATTAATATATACTATGCTTCTTAGAGGAGTGCTATAACCTTTATAAATGTATAACATATTTATGAATGTATAGGATGAATGAATGAATTTACAAAAGAGTGAAATTATGAAAAGTTTACTAATATTATCTTTACTTATAACATCAATGGGGGCATATGCTGAGACAAATTCATCATATGAACTATCAGCTGCAGAGATT
>MDTB01054105.1_pt1 | contig 10820 bp, 10 predicted proteins | sample 811161 | NCBI WGS metagenome assembly MDTB01 (sample SAMN05326650, study PRJNA326480) | marine metagenome | isolation source: seawater | place: Mediterranean Sea | collected 2009 | reverse complement strand
TTTTTGCCAAACATCATACTCTTTCATGAATGCTTGTTGAGAATTCCAAACCTTTTTAAAGTCAGCATCTTTAGCAGATTGTTCTGCCATTACTTTTGCGCTTACTTTTTGAAGCTCTCTCAAAACACTATCAGGCAATCTAGCAGCTGTTACACCTTTAGAAGGGAAACTTTCTATTTGTTTACCTTGTAAAAACTCACCAGTTGTAATCGCTCTCATTGCTGCTGCAGTGCAAGCCATTTCAAATAATGCTTGATCAGCTTTACCCATTTTTTTCCATAGGTCTAAATTAACCATGAAGTGAGTAGATGTTGATACTTGGTGCCAACCTGGAAATAAATTGAACTTAGTTATTTTATGAAAACCAAGTACTTCATCTATCGCAGGCATTGAGTATTCTGTTGCATCTAAAGTTCCTTTTTCTAGTGCAGCAAAGATTTCACCACCAGCCATCAACGTGGCAGATGCTCCTATTTCATTTAAAACCATTCCTCCTAAGCCAGAAAAACGAATTTTTAAACCTTTAAGGTCACCTAGACTTTTAATTGGATTTCTATACCAACCAGCAGTTTCTGGTCCAATTGTACTACATAACAAAACTTTAATGTTTTGTTTGTTATATATTTGATTAGCTAATTTTGAACCTTCTCCTTCAAACCACCACGCAGCATATTCCCATGGTTCCATTCCAAATGGTACTGCCGCAAATAAAACAGCTGCAGGAATTCTTCCTTGGTCATAAGCCATATAGTTATAAGCTGCAGGCAAATCACCTTTACTAATTGAAGGTGAAATTTCTAATGGAGGCAGAATTTTTCCAGGCTCATATACTTTAAGCTGAATTCTTCCATCTGTAGCTTTATTTAAAGTGTCTGCTAAACGAGCAACTGGATCTCCAAGTGCTGGCCAGCCAGTATTGAAAGTAGATTGCACTTTCCATCTGATTTTTTCTGCTGCATTAACTTGCTGAAATGAAAATGTTATCATTAAGGCAAATACAACAAAAACACCAATGAATGAATTCATTAGCGATTTTGGTCTATTGTTTTTCATGTTTTCCTTTCGATTGTTTTGAGTTGCAGATTTAAAAGAAAAACATTTCCAACTCATCTTAAAATGCTTTCCATGCTTGTCCGTAAAGATCTACCATTTCATTCACGGAAGGCACTCTTGGATTGAGGCCAGGCGCTCCTGATACTTCAGCATCAGTTGCCATGTTTTTTAACTCATCCTCAAAATTTCTTTGATTAATTCCAAATGCTTTCATAGATGGAACGTCAAAATCTCTATTTAATTTGAAAAGACCCTTAATTAATTTATCACAGGCTAAATCGTCATTATCTTCTGGTAAAGCAAATCCGCTCACTCGACTACAATCAGCATATCTGTCTTTTGCATGTTCAATAGAAAATTCTGTAATTGTTGGTAGCAGCATAGCGTTACTAAGCCCGTGAGGTACTTTAAAATTACTACCTAAAGGTCTACTCATGCCATGGACTAAGCATATAGATGCGTTTGTAAAGGCGAGTCCGCCTAGAGTAGCTGCAAGCATTAATGCTTCTCTTGCTTTAATATCTTTTGGGTCTTTATCGACAGCGTAAATATTTTGGCAAACCAGCCTAATAGTATCTAAAGCCATTCTGTCTGAAAACAATGTTGCTTTTTTACTAACATATGCTTCTATTCCATGAGTTAGAGTATCAATTGCACTATCAATCGTAAGTCTTCTGGGTTTTGACATGGTTAATTCATAGTCAACTATCGCTGCCACTGGAACAAATCCTTCGCCCCTACAAGAAATTTTTTCGTTATTTTTTGAATCAATAACTACAGAATGGTGTGTTACTTCAGATCCAGTGCCCGCTGTTGTTGGAATAGCAATTATTGGAATGCCTTTTTTATTAAATAATGAAGGTGGCTTATAATCTTGAATGTTTTTACTAAATTTTGCCATCGCGGAAATTGCTTTAGCCGTATCAATCGGACTCCCGCCACCAAATCCAATAACTGCATCGCTTTTACTTTTTTCCAAAAATTTAACACCTTCTAAAACTACTTTATCGGTTGGATCTGGAACAGTGTCAGCAAAAACTTGACTTTTAAAGCCAGCGTTACTTAAAATTTCTTGTAATTTTTTCACATAACCAAAAGCTACCATTTGCTTGTCTGTGACAATTAATAATGACGAAATAGAACCTATTGTTTTTATGATATCGGGTAATTCTTTAACGCTGCCTTTGCCAATTTGCAAAAATCTTGGCACACAAATACGAACGTTATCTCTTTTATTCAAAAGGACCCCCAGATCTTTTTATTAAATTAGCTAATTTAAACTTATGTAAATTGAGGAGTCAACAGGTGGAATAAAAGATTGCAAAAAAAAAATACTTGGTATAATTTTAACTATTATTTAAAGAATTTTCATGAAAAAAATTAATCATTTTATTGATGGTAAAGTCTATACGGAAAAAAATTCAAGATTAGGGAAGATTTTTAATCCAGCAATTGGAGAACAAATAGCAGAAGTAGAGCTGGCAAGCAAAGCTACTGTAGAAATAGCTATAGAAAGCTCAGCTAAAGCATTTTTGAAGTGGTCAAAAACTACTCCTATTAGCAGAGCAAGAATTTTATCGAAATATAAAGATTTATTAATAAAAAATATGAATGATCTTGCTGTAATGGTTTCTGAGCAGCATGGAAAAACTATACCAGATGCAAAAGGCTCAATACAAAGAGGTATTGAAGTTGTAGAATACGCTACTGGAATTACTGATTCATTAAAAGGAGACCATTCAACTAGTGTCGGAACTAATGTGGACTCTCATACGCTACGTCAACCACTTGGTGTTTGCGCTGGTATCACTCCATTTAATTTTCCTGCAATGGTTCCGATGTGGATGTATCCAGTTGCAATAGCATGTGGAAACACATTTGTACTCAAACCCTCTGAAAAAGATCCAAGTTGTCCAATAAGGTTGGGTGAGTTAGCAATAGAAGCTGGTATGCCGGCGGGTGTTTTAAATGTTGTTAATGGTGATAAGGAAGCTGTTGATACACTTTTAGAAAGTAAGAATATTCAAGCAATTAGTTTCGTGGGTTCAACACCTATAGCAGAATATGTTTACCACACAGGAACTAAAAACAATAAAAGAGTTCAGGCACTTGGAGGAGCAAAAAACCATATGGTTGTAATGCCTGATGCAGATGTAAATAAAACTACAGATGCGATTATTGGTTCAGCTTTTGGTTCTGCAGGTGAAAGATGTATGGCGATTTCTGTTGCTGTGTGTGTAGGGGAAAAGACTGCAAAAAATTTAAAAACAAAACTACTAGAGGAAACATCAAAACTCAAAGTGGGGCCGTATACAGATGAAAAGAGTGACTTTGGTCCACTGAATAATAAAGCTCATTATGAAAAAGTATTAGGATATATAGATGCCGGTGAAAAAGAAGGAGCAAAGTTGCTTTCAGATGGAAGAGATATGAAGTTACAGGGCTATGAAAAAGGATATTTTGTAGGTCCTACTATCTTTGAAAACGTAAAACCTAATATGAAAATCTATAAAGAAGAAATTTTTGGTCCAGTTTTAAGTATGATGACAACAGATTCGTATGAAGATGCCTTAAAACTAGTTAACGATCATGAACTGGGTAATGGTGCAGCTGTATTTACAAAAAGTGGAAATATAGCAAAACATTTCACCGAAAACGCAAAAATCGGAATGATAGGAGTAAATGTTCCAATCCCTGTTCCAGTTGCTTACCACAGCTTCGGTGGTTGGAAACGTTCTTTGTTTGGAGACCATTCAATGCATGGTCCAGAAGGAGTAAGATTTTATACTAAATTAAAAACAGCGACTGTCACTTGGGCTGAAGACAATGCAGGTCCTGAGTTTACAATACCGGTTCTATCGTAATAAATATTTAGTTAGTTGCCAACATTCTTTTAATTGAACCAATTGCTTTTGCTGGGTTAAGTCCTTTTGGACAAGAACTAGTGCAATTCATAATAGTGTGGCATCTATAAAGCTTAAGTTCATCAGCAACTTTTTTAAGTCTTTCTTTTTTTTCAGCGTCTCGGCTATCATTAATCCATCTATAGGCTTGCAACAAAACAGCTGGACCTAAATATTTATCTCCGTTCCACCAATAACTTGGACATGATGTTGAGCAGCATGCACACAAAATACATTCGTAGTAACCATCAAGTTTTGATCTGTCTTTTTGAGATTGAATAATTTCTTTTTTTTCTTGACCGGTTTGATCGGTTTTTAACCAAGGTTGAATTGACTCATACTGTTTGTAAAGAACACTTAAATCTCCGATTAAATCTTTAATTACTCTTAAGTGAGGTAGAGGATAAATATTTAAATCCCCTTTGACATCTGTGTGAGACTTTATACAGGACAGTGTATTAACTCCATCGACGTTCATAGCGCAAGATCCACAAACCCCATGAGCACAAGATCTTCGGAAAGTCAAAGATGAGTCTATCTCATTTTTAATTTTGAATAAAATATCTAAAACTTTTGGACCACAATTATCCATATCAACTTCAAAAGTATCAACTCGGGGATTTTTACCATCAGAAGGATCCCATCTATATATATTTACCTTTTTAAGATTGTTAGAGCTTGTTCTGTCTTTATAGTATTTACCTACAACAATTTTCGAATTTTGAGGCAAATTGAACTGAACCATTTAGTAAACTCTTTCTTTTGGTGGAAAATATTGCACATCATTTGTTAAGGTTTTTGCGTGTACATCGCGATATTTTACTTTTACTTCTTTGCCATCTTGCCATGCCATAGTGTGTTTCATAAAATTTTTATCATCACGTTTTTTAAAATCCTCTCTGGCGTGAGCTCCTCTGCTCTCTTTTCTATGGTAAGCAGAGTCCATTGTGGTCAACGCTTGTCTTATCAAATTATCAAATTCTAATGTTTCAACTAGATCTGTATTAAATAATAAAGATTTATCTTTTACTGAAAGGTCATCTAATCCCTCAAATGGCTTTCTAATCGCTTCTACACCTTCTTTAAGAGTTTTTTCTGTTCTAAATACCGCACATCTAGACTGCATTGTTTTTTGCATAGAAAGTCTAAGTTGAGAAGTTTTTGTATCTCCATTTGAGTTTCTCATTTTATCAAATCTGTCTAGGCATTTGTCTGTTTCGCTCTGCGAAACTTCTTCATGGGGCATTCCTGGCTTTATTATTTCTGAAGCTCTTTTTGCTGCAGCTCGTCCAAAACTACTAAATCAATTAACGAGTTTGATCCTAGTCTATTAGCTCCATGGACTGAAACACAAGCAGCTTCTCCTATGGCCATTAAACCTGGCACTGTTTTTTCTGATCCATTAAGTGTTAAAACTTCTGCTTTATAGTTTGTGGGAATTCCTCCCATATTATAGTGAACTGTTGGCGAAACTGGAATTGGCTCTTTGCTTACATCTACATTGGCAAAGGTTTTAGCAGCGTCAGATATACCTGGCAATCTTTCCTCTATTACTTTTGAGTCTAAATGGTCCAAGTGTAGTTTGATGTGGTCTTTATTTTTTCCTGCACCCCGTCCTTCATTTATTTCCATTTCCATTGATCTGCTTACTACATCTCTGGAAGCTAAATCTTTAGCATTTGGAGCATATCTTTCCATAAACCTTTCACCTTCTCCATTTACAAGAAAGCCCCCTTCTCCTCTGACACCTTCTGTTATTAAACAACCGACTCCGTATATTCCAGTTGGATGAAACTGAACAAACTCCATGTCTTGAAGTGGAAGGCCCGCTCTTAATACCATGGCATTTCCATCACCTGTACAAGTATGAGCTGAAGTTGCTGTTTGATAAACTTTTCCATATCCTCCAGTAGCTATAATTGTAATATGCGATCTAAATCTATGAATAGTTCCGTCTGTCAAATTCCAAGCTATAATTCCTTTACACTCTCCGTTTTTCATAATCAAATCTAATGCAAAATATTCAATAAAAAACTCAGTGTTATGTTTTAAAGCCTGACCATACAGTGTGTGTAAAATTGCATGTCCTGTTCTGTCTGCTGCGGCACAAGTTCTTTGAGCAGTTCCATTTCCATAATTTTTTGTCATGCCTCCAAAAGGTCTTTGATAAATCTTTCCTTCATCTGTTCTGCTAAATGGTACTCCATATCTTTCGAGCTCTACAACAGCTCTTGGTGCTTCTTTACATAAATATTCAATTGCGTCTTGATCACCTAACCAATCTGAACCTTTAACCGTATCGTACATGTGCCATCTCCAGTCATCTTCTCCCATGTTGCCTAAGGCTGCTGAAATACCTCCTTGAGCTGCAGATGTGTGACTTCTAGTTGGGAAAACTTTAGAAATACATGCTGTTTTAAGGCCGGCTTCTGATAACCCAACTGCTGCTCTCAAGCCAGAACCCCCTGCTCCAAGAACTACAACGTCATATTCGTGATCTATAATTTTATATGAACTCATGTGTTAAAATTAATTATACTTATAATAGTTAATAAAGGAATTATTATAGCAAATAAAAATAGAGTTTTATTTGCGACATTTTTGATTTTTTCAACATGTATATAGTCCTCAAAAATCTCACTTATTGTCAAAGCTGAAAAAAAGTAAGCAAATATTAAAAATACTGAAAATAATATTTTTGAATAACCCTCAGAGAAAAAGCTAATTATTGAAATATAATCAGAATCATAAAATGAAACTAGACAAATGATAAACCAGGCCATAAGTGGTATTAAAACTATGGAGCTGTATTTTAAAAATAACCATTTTTTTGTTGAACTATTCATATTAAATAATGTGCTTTCCAAGCAAAAAAATTGAAGTTGCTAAAATAAATGAGCCTACAGCCGCCAGTGTTCCTGTTATCCTCGATGTCTTTAAATCAAACCCATAACCAAGATCCCAAAACAGATGTCTGATTTCATTTAAAATATGAAAGCTAAAAGACCAACACAAACTTATAATCAAAAACTTTCCATAAAACGAATTTAAAAATATTTTTGACATTAGATAATTATTTTCACTTGATAAAATTAAAATGACCCAAAAACAAATTAATGTTATAGCTAGAATATTTATTACGCCAACAATTCTGTGAGTAATAGAAAGCAAAGATGAAATTTGCCATTTGTATATCTGCAAATGTGGAGTCAATGGGTTATTATCATTTTTCATAAATTTTATATTTTAGTTTACTTCTTTTTTATTAAAACTTCTGCTATTTGAACAGTATTTAAAGCAGCCCCCTTTAATAAATTATCGGATACCACCCAAAGATTTAAAGCTTTTTTATTTGAGTTATCTTTTCTAATTCGCGATATAAATGTTTTATAATCTCCTTCTGCCTCAACTGGTGTTATATAACCACCATCTTTTTGTTCATCAACTACTTTACAGCCAGGTGCATTGATTAGAAGTTTTTTAACTTCTTGTAACTCATATGGACTATCAAATTCAATATTAATTGACTCAGAGTGTGAAGTTTTGACTGGAACCCTAACACAAGTTGCTGTCAAAGCTACACTGCTGTCTAAAATCTTTTTTGTTTCATCGGCCATTTTTAATTCTTCTTTTGTGTATCCGTCTAGGCCAAAAACATCAATATGAGGAATAATATTAAAAGCTATTTGTTTTGTAAAATTTTTAGACTCAAAATTTTTACCTTCTAAATATTTTTTTGTTTGGTCAAATAGCTCGTCCATTGAGGCTTTACCTGCTCCTGAAACAGCTTGGTAAGTTGAGACGACAACTCTTTTAATTTTATATTTTTCATGCAAAGGTTTTAAAACAAGTAACATCTGCATAGTTGAGCAGTTTGGATTTGCAATAATATTGTTATGTGAACTTAATGCTTCTGGATTAACTTCAGCAACTACTAATGGGATATCTTTTTGCATTCTAAAATAACTTGAGTTATCAATAACAATTGTTTTTTTTGAAGCTTTAGGAGCCCAATTTTTAGCAATTTCGCTTCCTGCAGCAAAAAAAGTTATGTCTGCTTTTGAAAAATCATAGCTATCTAACTCTTCAATAGTAATTTCTTTTCCTCTAAATGCTAATTTGCTACCTGCACTTTTTTTAGATGCTACTAAGAAAAGATTGTCGAAAGAAACTTTGGATTTTTCCAAAATTTCTACAGTTTTTCTTCCAACATTGCCTGTGGCCCCAATTATTGCTAAATTCATAATGTAAGTTACTTTATTTTAATTTTGAAATAATTGCATCACCCATAACGGTAGTGGTAACTTCTTTTTTTCCTGAGGACATAATATCTTTAGTTCTAAGTCCGTCATCAAGCACTTTTTGTACTGCTAATTCTAGTAAATCTGCTTCTTTGTCAAGATCTAACGAGTATCTTAGCGCCATGGACAAACTTAAAATTGTTGCAATAGGATTAGCAATATTCTTACCTGCAATATCTGGGGCAGATCCGTGAACAGGTTCGTACATAGATCGTATTTTACCATTTTTGTCTTTAGCTCCAAGAGAAGCCGATGGAAGCAAACCTAAAGATCCTGTCAACATGGCGGCCTCATCAGAAAGAATGTCTCCGAAAAGGTTGTCTGTAACTATTACGTCAAATTGTTTTGGATTTCTTAATAATTGCATAGCACAATTGTCAGCTAACATATGACTTAATTCTATCTTTTCAAATTCTTTATCTTTTAAGGCCTGTACTTCTTCTCTCCATAAAACTCCAGCCTCCATAACGTTTGATTTTTCACAAGACGTTACTTTATTTTTTCTTTTTTTAGCTAAATCAAAAGCTACTCTTGCAACCCTTTGTATCTCACTAGTGGTATATGTATGAGTATTTACTCCTTTTCTTTCATTATTTTCAATTGGCTCAATTCCTCTGGGTTCTCCAAAGTATATTCCACCTGTCAGCTCTCTGACTATCATTATATCTAAACCTGATATAATTTCTGGTTTTAAAGAGGATGCGTCTACGAGTTGCTTAAAACAAATAGCAGGTCTTAAATTTGCAAACAATTTAAGTTCTTTTCTTAATTTTAATAACGCTCTCTCAGGTCTTTTGGAAAACTCGAGGTCGTCGTATTTTGGTCCTCCTACAGCTCCTAAAATAACCGCTTCGCTTTCTAATGCCTTAAAAAATACTTCGTCAGTTATAGGTTTTTCATGCTTGTCATAAGATGCACCGCCAACTAGACCTTCGTCAATTTTAAAATCTAATGATTTATTCTTGTTAAACCATAAGATAATTTTTTTTACTTCGTTTATTACTTCTGGCCCTATGCCGTCTCCAGGTAATAGTAGTATTTTTCTATTTTTTACTTTAATCATTTTTAGATAACCAAGGTCTATTTTTTAAAGTTTTGTCCTCATAGATATCTATACTAGAAATTTTTTCTAGTGTTGATCCAACATCATCTAGTCCTTCTAATAAACGTTTTTTCTTTGCCGAGTCTAATTCAAATTTTTTTGATTTATTCCCATAAGTTATTTGCTGTTTTTCTAAATCTATTTCGATTTCTTCTTTTCTTTTGCAATATTCAGATAATTCTTGAATAATACTTTCGCTAATAACTATTGGCAAAATACCATTATTGAAACAATTATTGTAAAAAATATCTGCATAGCTTGAGCTGATCACACATTTTATTCCAAAATCTAATAGCGCCCACGGAGCATGCTCTCTAGAAGAGCCACACCCAAAATTTTTTCCAGCAATAAGAATTTTAGAACTGGAATAAGGTTCGTTATTTAAAATAAAATCTTTAATAATTTTACCATCTTCATCATATCTCATTTCATAAAATAAACTTTTGCCTAATCCGGTTCGCTTTATTGTTTTTAGAAACTGCTTTGGGATAATCATGTCAGTATCTATATTTATTAAAGATAAATATGCAGGGATACTTTTTAGATTTTTAAATTTTTCCATTTAATTAATTTTCCTCACATCAGATAAATAACCATGAATAGCTGCAGCAATCGCCATTCCTGGGCTAACAAGATGAGTTCTTCCTCCTCTTCCTTGTCTTCCTTCAAAATTTCTATTAGACGTCGAGGCACATCTTTCTTTGGAGTTCAGCTTATCATCGTTCATTGCTAAACACATTGAACAGCCAGGTTCTCTCCACTGAAAACCGGCTTCTGTAAAAACTTTATCCAATCCCTCTTCCTCAGCCTGCTTTTTTACTAATCCAGATCCAGGAACTACCATAGCACTAACTTCTTTAGCTATTTTTTTTCCTTTTAGCAGTTTTGCTGCTGTTCTTAAATCTTCTATCCTTCCATTTGTACAGCTTCCAATAAATATTCTATCCACTTTTATTTCTGAAATTTTCATATTTGGTTTTAAACCCATATACTCTAAAGATCTGTACATAGCTGTTTTTTTTTCTTCATCTTTTTCTTTTTCTGGGTCTGGCACAATCCCTGTAATAGGAGATACATCCTGAGGAGAAGTCCCCCAGGTTACTAGTGGTTCTATGTCTGCTCCGTTAATATTGATCTCTTTATCAAATTTACAGCCTTTATCTGAATATAGATTTTTCCAATAAGCTAATGCTTTTTCCCAATCTTTACCTTTTGGTGACATTGGTCTGCCTTTAAAATATTTAAAAGTTTTTTCATCTGGAGCTATTAATCCTGCCCTTGCACCAGCTTCAATGGTCATATTGCATACAGTCATTCTTTGTTCAATACTTAAATCTCTAATGACATCACCAGCAAATTCTATTACATGACCTGTTCCGCCTGCTGTGCCAATTGTTCCAATAATTTTTAAAATCACATCTTTAGCAGTAACACCTTTGGGTAATGCTCCATTCACATTTA
>MDTB01015855.1_pt1 | contig 10821 bp, 10 predicted proteins | sample 811161 | NCBI WGS metagenome assembly MDTB01 (sample SAMN05326650, study PRJNA326480) | marine metagenome | isolation source: seawater | place: Mediterranean Sea | collected 2009 | reverse complement strand
CGAAAGTTTCTCCATAACTTAAATCATCTTTATTTACTACGCTTTCATATTGAAAATTAAAATAATTATAACCATATAATTTATTATTTATTTCCCTAATATTTCCTGAATCATTATCTAAATGCAAACTTTCATAAACTCCATATTCAGGATTTACACTTTTATTACTTTCTTGTAAAAAAGGTTCAAGAGTTTGTATTACTCTCTTATATGGTGAACAATATATTTTATCAATATTCAATCTTAATAATTTATCTTTTAATATTACTGAATCTAAAAAACCTTCATCAGTTAATTCAGTATCGAAGCCTCTGTCATTATATCTTTTTTCATGTCTTAATAAATATATTTTCATTATTGATATATTTATTAAAATATTTTTAAATGTTATTTGAAATAATTTTTTTAATATAATATACAATTTTATCCACAGAAAAACCAAAATAATCCATAACTTCAGATCCTCTTCCTGATTCTCCAAATGTATCTATACCTATACATTTATCAGCATACTTATGCCACATTAAAGTTGCTCCTGCTTCTATGCTAATCTTTAATACATTTTTTGGTAAAATTTCATCTTTATAAATTTTATTATTTAAATCAAATAACTCAACACATGGCATTGATACCAATCTAATTTTCATGTTTTCATTTTCTAGCTTTTTTATAGCTTCTAAAGATAAAGAAACTTCTGAACCAGTAGCAATTAAAATTAATTCTAAATCTTTATCCGTTTTACTTTCATATAAAATATATCCTCCTTTCTTTATTGAATTTATAGAACTTCCCTCTAATTGTGGTAAACTTTGTCTTGATAAACATAAACATGAAGGGCCAGTTTTTCTTTCCAGAGCTATTTTATAACATCCAGAAACTTCATTACCATCTGCAGGTCTAAATACAAAACAATTTGGAAGGCTTCTTAAAATTGTTAAAGATTCTACTGGCTGGTGAGTTGGTCCATCTTCACCTAATCCAATTGAATCGTGTGTCAAAATGTATATTACCTGATGTTTTGATTGTGCTGATAATCTAATTGCTCCTAAGCAATAATTTATAAAAACTAAAAATGTTGCAACATATGGAACTAAATAACAAGTGCTTATTCCATTTGCTATACCACACATAGCATGTTCTCTAACTCCATAATGAATATATCTTTTAGAATAATCATTAGATTGTATACCATCATCGATAACAGTATTATTAGATGGAGACAAATCTGCTGATCCTCCTATTAATTGAGGTAAACTTTTATATATATTTTTTAAACACATTCCTGAAATTTGTCTAGTAGCAAGAGATTTATCAGAATTATTAAATTTAGGTAATAAATCATTTAAATCTGGTATAGTATTATTAATTAAAATTTTTAATTCATTAAATTTTTCTGGATATGATATTTTATAATTATTAAATTTATCGATCCAACCATTATATTTTTCTAGTTTTGATTTTCTAATAAAGTCAAAGTGTTCTTTAACATCTTCTGGAATATAAAAATCTTTATCAATTGGAAAATCAAATTTAAATCTTAATTTATTTAAATTATCTTGACCCAATGGTGCACCATGTGATTTTTCTGATCCTTCTTTATCACTTCCATATCCAATACTCGTTCTAATTTTTATTAAAACTGGTTTATCTGAATTTTGAGCTTCTTGTAGACTTTTATTAATTAAATCTAAATCATTATTTCCATCTTTTACTTCATATACTTTCCATCCTAAAGCTTCAAATTTTAATTTTGTGTTTTCAGTAAATCCCAAGTTAGTACTTCCATCAATAGTTATCATATTATCATCATAAAGAACAATTAAATTATCTAATTTTTGATGTCCTGCAAATGATGATGCTTCATTAACAATACCTTCCATCAAACAACCATCACCACACATGACATAAACTTTATTGTTAAAAAGTTCAATATCATTTGTATTAAATCTTGACTTTAAATGTTTTAAAGCAAGTGCCATACCAACTCCATTTGCAAAACCTTGACCCAATGGTCCTGTTGTAACTTCTATTCCATCAGTTATATTTTTTTCGGGATGGCCTGGTGTAATACTCCCTAATTTTCTAAAATTTTTCAAATCATCAATAGAAATTTTATAACCTAATAAGTGTAAAATTGAATAAAGTAAAGAACATCCGTGTCCATTTGATAATATAAATCTATCTCTATTGATCCAGTCAGAATCTTTAGAGTTAAAATTCAGAAAATTTTTAAATAATACATATATCATAGGAGAACAACCAAGAGGCATTCCAGGATGTCCAGATTTTGCATTTTCAACCATATTTACAGATAATAATCTTAAAGTATTTACTGAATTTTTGTCCATTTGTTAATTATAATAATGTAATTTTTTTCTTAAATGTCTACATATCAAATGAAAAATCATTTATTTTTAATTTTCTATTCTTAAAGTCTAATAGTAATCCCATTTGTTGCATCATATCAATTCCTAATATTGGAACTAAATCATTATTTTCACAAATAGTAAAACTACAAGGAATTACACCACATGGTAATTCTACCTCTAAATAATGTATTTTACCCATAACTCTATCACTACCAACACCCTTTAGTTCTCCTGCTATCCTTTGATCTAATAAATGATCTAAATTACATATTTTAACTATATTTAATGGTAATAATGAAACTTGTGCTCCAGAATCTATTAAAAATCTAATTTTTTGACCCATTATTTTTGCTTCTAAATATATCATTTTAGCTGGAATTAAACAACTTGGAATCTCATCATAAGCTTTAATATAATTTTCGTTTATAACCCTTTCTTTATCATTTGCTTCTTTTATTTGATTAATCATTTCATTATTAGCCGAAAATATCAAAGAGGAACAAATTGAACAAAAATACTCATTATTAATCTTATCAGTATCGATATAATTAATAATTGTACACATTGGACAACTAATTTCTATTTTTTCAGAAGACATTATTAAAAACAATTTTTACTATTATCTATAAAATTCAAATTTTATTTTTTAAAAGAAAATAGTAAATGCAACTAATTTTTTTTACAAAACAAATGTATTTTGATAATAAAAATGAATAGGTCAACAAACTTTATATTATAGAGGAAAGAATTTTAAAAATTATTTTTCCAAATTAATTTTTTTATATATTTTTTTTTTCTAATGTAATTTAATATGACCAAAACTATTTATATTTCAAGACACGGTCAATCCAAATATAACCTATTAAATAAAATAGGAGGTGATTCAGATATTTCTATTTTGGGTGAAGAATATGCAAAAATGTTATTTAATTTTATAAGAGAAGAAGAATTAGATAAAAACTTGGAAATTTTTACTAGTCAATTAAAAAGAACTAAACAAACTGTTAAATATTTTAAAGATTATCATGTAAAAAATTTTAGCTTTTTAAATGAAATAAATGGAGGTGATTTTGATGACTTATCTTACGATGAAATTAAAGTTAATCATCCTAATGAATTTTTAAAAAGAAAGAATAATAAATTTAACTATTGTTATCCAAATGGTGAATCTTATTATTTATTAAAAAAAAGAGTTTCAAAAATATTTGAATATATTGAAAATTCAGATAAGAATATTTTAATTGTATGCCATAATGCAGTAGTAAGAATAATTTATGGAATAATTTATAATCTAGATGAAAAAGAAATTCCTCATATTGAGATTCCTCTACATACACTTTTCAAAATAGAAAATTATAATGATAGTAATAATCTAACTAAAATAAAGTTTATTTAATTTTTGGTTTAAGTATTTTCTTTTTAGCAACACTGCTTTTAATAACAATTTCCCTTGATTCTTTTTTTGCTATTTCTTGATTCTTCTCTTCATTAATCTTATCTTGATGAGCTTTAAATGCTACTTCAAAAGGTATCAACCCCTCTTCTGTAAGATGTATTTTCCTATACATAGAACTTAATTGAGATTTTAATTTTGTAATTTTATTTGTAATAGATTTTCTTTTTTTATTAGAAATTACAAAATTTTTATCATTGATAGTATCTTCACAATTTTTAATTTCTTCTTCGATTTTAGAATAATTTTCATTAAATTCTTCCAAAGATATACAATCACATGACCCGGTTAATAAATTATCATTACAAATCATATTTGATTCATGATGACATCCTTCTTTACAATTTATTGAACCACAACAAATATCCCAAATAGTTGGTTTTTGAGATTCACATTCTATGCAATTAATCAAAGATTTATATTTTGGACATTTTTTGGTTATTCTTTCTAATGGCCAAACAATATCTTCGTTTTCTAAATAGAAATCTGGAATATTAGCTCTATTTTTATAATAGTTATTTTCAACAGATTCATAATTTTTTTTAATTTTTCGGTGATAACATGTAATGTCATACCAAAAGTTAATTAATTCTATGAAGTTAAAACTAGAATAATTTTGAATTTTAGTTTTAAAATCAGGCTCTAAAACTTTTGATTTTTCTAATTCAAAAACCTGACAAATTTCTAAATAGATCTTTACCAAGTCTATTTTTGATTTATCAGACTTTTTAAATTGATAATTAGCAGGAAGCAAATTAATTTCTTCTCCCGAATGAGCTCCCCTACAATTTTCTCCAAAAGTACACTTTCTTAATCGCGCTCCATTAATGCTGCGAAATACATTCTCACCATATTGGCTGTTGATTAGCTGCCAATACTGATCACGACAAAAGAAATTTTTTTTATTGTTCCCTACGGTATCATTTAAGATCATTAATATAAAAATTATATCGGTATATATTAGTTTATTCAATTTTTTTAGTTAAAGAAGATTTTAAATCTATTTAAAAATTTATATAGATAAGTATAATAATGTCAAAAACTACAAAAATAAAAGAATTCAATAGTATAATGGAAACATTTTTAAATCAATTATCACCTTATGTTGGCACTAGTTACTATTATTATTATAAAAAACTAATTAAAGTAAATGCTATTTTACCTATTCAACAATTTGTACAACATGTATTACCTTATAAAGTAAAAATTTTTGAAAAAGATGAATCATATTTTAAAGAAACTAATAATCACCAAGATAAAATACAAGGAGATGAAGCAACATTAACAGAAATTTTAAGATTACAAAATATTTATTATAAATTAGATAATGATTCACAAAAGGAAGTTTGGACCTACATGCAAGCATTAAGTATAATATCAGAAGAATATAGCTTAATGTAATTATTAAAACAAAATATTTTTACAATTTTCTTCAACTTGAAACAAATCCTCCTCCCATTCTTGGGAATCTTGATTTTTAACAAAACTACAGCCAAGTTCTGTTAGAAATTTTACGGCATCAAAAATATTTAAGTTACCTGATTTAACATCATCTTTACAATAAATTGCTGGACAACCACCAATTCCATACAATGAAGTATCAAATTTAGTTATACCATTATTAACAGCAACTTTTAGATTATTTTTAGTTGTATCATCTGCTAAAGTTTTTTTATTTGTGTGTAAATGTAAAGACAATAAATTCATATCATAAATTTTATTAGTTTCACTTAAAATTGCATTTAGCTTATCAGGTTTTAAACTACCAATAGTATCTGCAATACATATTTCATTGACACCAATATCTTTGTAAATATTAATAGTATTTATAATACTATCAACTGGAACATCTCCTTCAAAAGGACAATCTCCTATACAAGATATATATCCTTTGATATAATGATTATCTCTATTTTGCAAACTGGAAATCATATCTTGAAATCTTTTAAAACTTCCTTCCACATCTGTATTAATATTTTTTTTATTAAAGGTATTGGATGGAGAAGTAAAAAGAGAAAAATATTTTATATTATTTTCATTAATTATCTTAATTCCCTCATTATTCCCTACTAGTATATAAGATTTATAACTATTTGGATTAAAAGTATAATTATATACTTCTAAAGAATTTGCCATAGTAGGAATTATTTTAGGATTAACTAAAGAACCAACTTCAATTTCTTCAAAATTTAATCTTGATAAATTTCTAATCAAATTTACTTTATTAGTTGGCGAAATTATTTTACCTAAAGATTGTAAACCATCACGTGCTGTTACATCAGAAAATCTTATTAACTTATTCATTATATTAATTAATTAATAAAATGAATATTTTATTTCAACTTTTACAAATTATTATTTTCTAAATCATTGTCATGACTTCTCATCAAATTTCTTTCTTTAATAGTGCTATCTAATACTAAATTAGGAAGGTTATTTTTCTGCATAAAACTGTTCAGTGCATTAGTATCTTTAGGAAAACACATACCACTATAACTTATTGAACCATCATGACCCGGCACATTAGTGTATTTTGGACTAATACCATTATTTAAAATCATCATGTTCTTAACTAATTCAAAATCAAAATTACTCTTTTTACATAATATATACAACTCAGTAAAATATTGTATCTTAACTGAATAAAATGTATTACATCCTAATTTCATAATTTCACTTTCTCCAGAACTACATATTGAAATTATTGAATTTGGCCAATATAGTTTATAAAAATCAATCGCTAAATTAAATAATTCATTATCACAATTTTTAGTTTTACCTAAAACTATTTGTTTCTGATTTAAAAAATCAACTTGAGCATTTCTAGAAGTTAAAAATTCTGGATTATGAATAAAATTTATATTTGGATAAGAAATTGATAAACCTTCAGTTGTACCAGGATTTACAGTGGATTTATTAACAATTAATCCTTGATAGTTTAATAAATTTAAATTATAAACAACATCATTGACAGCGTCTAAATCATAATCTTTTTTTTCTTCTGAAAATGGTGTAGGTAAACATAAAAAAATTATATCACATTTTACACAATCATTAATATTTCCTATACCACCATTTTTATATTTATCATGACCAATTACATTTACCTTTTTTTCTTTAAAAACTTGATGAAGGGCATTTCCAACTACACCTAAACCAATTACTCCTACTTTTGAATTCATTATATAACTTGATTAATAATTCTTTAAGTATTACTTTGTATATCTAATTTTAAATTAACTTTTTTATTTCATTAAGTCGGTAAGCTGATATATTATCTTCTAAATCATCTATTATTTTCACATTACTTCCATTTAATAAAATGAAATTTTCAAGATTACTTCCTTTTTCTAATAAAAATTTAATAACATCTATAGGTATATTTTCATTAATACATGCAGCATATAAAGGACTAACATTATATCTGCATCTTAGTCTACCATAATATGAATTTAAGGATGATGGTATGATAGATATTACTCTTTTAATATCATCAAATATAGTACTTTGGTAATATTCTAAAGAACTATCAGCATATGGAAGATCACAGCCAGAAAATAACATATCAATTAAAATTGGAGAGTTGCAATCAATATCAGGTATTACAGTAGATTTATTAACAACTAATCCTTGATATTTCAAATACATTTCATGATCATGCTGATAGCTATTATATTTTTTTAATAATTGAATTATTGTTTTTAAGTTAGAATATTTAATCATATCAATATTACCTAATTTTAAAAGTTTTGAAATTAAAATTATATTTTTATACTCTTCTTTTTGATTATTTAATTTATCAATGAATATTCTTTCATATTTAATATTTGGTGTGATAAAATTAATAATAAAATTATGTAAATCACTAGGTATACTATTCATTTAAAAAATTAATTATAAAAATATATATTTAAATAATCAATTTTTTTAAAAATATAATGTTTAATAAAAATCTTACAATTTCTCCACCGCCTTTAAGATTCAAATATTTAAGTTAGGAATATCATGCCCAAATCTTATCCCATATCTTACAACCCATTCTTCTCTGGGATAATTACTTTCTTCTAAAACTAGGTCAGTCAATTCATCTGTAAGTTCTGGTCTATTTCCTTGATAAAAAGGAGAGTTATCGTTATCATCTGTAAAAAGATTTGCCATATTAACAAACTCTCCATTATTAAATATATTTGACTCATTTATATTTATCGCATTATATTCATCTAAAGTTGGTATTTTAAATAATAAACAATATGTCCAGCTTCTAGGTCTTTGTATAATTGGTACGCTGCCTTGTCCATCATTCAAAAATAAATGAAACCATAAACAGATAAGAATTGTATTTATTCTTCCTAAAAATAACACTATATTCCTATGAGTACGTAAGTCAAAAACTTCATTTACTGTATCCATTTTATTATAACCATTTTCATAAATTCTACGATATAAACTTTCATTAGAATCATCCGGTGAATAAATATATAAATTATCAGCCATGAGCATATATAAGAATTTAAAGAAATCTCTACTGTTACCTACGTTAAAAAATTTTTTATGTAAAAAATAAGGATATGGATTAAACATATTACAGTCAGATTTTCCATTATGACCTGTAATAAAGTATTTCATTAGTTTTAATAATAATACAGAACCGGTTCTTCCCATTCCAGCTAAACAATGAAATGCTTGACTAGTATTTTTACTGTCTCCAAATGGTAAATTGTTAATGGTAATCCAATTATAAATACTTCCGACTGTCATGTCTTTAATTAATATATCATGGAATCTAACATTTGGATTATCATTTTGATATATACTTTTGAGTTTATTCCAAGTATTTAATTCCGATGAAGCACGGTTTTTTTGTCTAGCAGTACCAACCGGTTTTCCAGCACAACCCCAAGGTTTATAATGATTCCTAGCTACTTCCCAGGTTATTGGTAAAGTACAAGCATGTAATGACACAAAATGACTAACACCAAGACCATACATAAAATATCCTAATACATTGTACATCTCACTATTTGGAGGTGCACCGTTAGGATTATTATAACCTGCTTTATAAATATTATTAAATTGGTTAGGAAGACATGTACCATAAATATGTTGTTCCCTACCTCTCCATACCAAATTTAAACAGGTAGTCCATCGATCAACAAATTTTACATTCGACCAGATTTCCGTTTTAGGATTTTTATGATGATTAAGAAGAAGACTTTTGCCATCAGTATCTTTATTATTTTTTCTATTGTCAAGACCTCTAAAAATATTACCATTATTGTCAAATCTTACAATTTCTCCACCACCTTTTAGATTTAAATATTTAGCTTTATATTTTACATATTTTTTTTTATATAAATCCATATATATAAATGTTTATATAAAAAAAAATTTTAATCTTTTGATAAAACATGTATAATTAAGTACTCATAATATACATTCCATAATGCGTCTTTGTCATTATTTTTAACATGATGTTCCATATCAATTCCACCACCCATTACATCTATTAACATTTCCATAGTGACATTTTCTGGACATTCTTTAGAATTAATATTTTTATCTTTTTTTACAATTTGAATAATTTTATCACGAGATAATTTTTCTTTTTTTCTTTTTTCATAACTAATTTCAGGTAATTTTACCTTATACATTTTTTGTTTAAAATCAGTTTTACTTAAATCTATTGAATTATCATTATAATTTTTTTCTGGTACAGATAAAATATCCTCTTTTAATTTTATTGTATTTGATTCATTGGAAGACATAATTATATTATTAATATAGATAAAAAAAAAAATCAATTTTTTACCCAACATATAAGTAATTTAAACTTTTTTTCCTAATTATAAGTAAAATGAAATAATGTCGAATCGGTTTAGAAGAAAACGAGAATATTAGTGATTTAATTAGCCCTTGTAAATGTGATGGAACGCAAAAATATGTCCATAGTAAATAAAAGAAAATGTTAACACTATAAATTATTAAAGATACCAATAATGTTTAACAGATTATCAAGTCCAAATTATAGGTAAAAACTCAAATGTTTTACTTTTAATAAAAATAATATACGTGGATTATATTTTATAATTTTAAAGACAGGACCTATCGCAGTTATATTTATTTTTTTATTTGTCAGAATATATTTAATCATATCAATATTACCAAATTTTAAAAGTTTGATTATTTAATTTATCATTGTAAAGAAATTACTGATCAAATTTCAAAAATAATGAATAATAAATTAAAAATTCATCCAATGTTATATGAAAGAGCCCATGTTAATTATACTAATATTAAAGTAAAACTTGTTATTATTTATTTAATTTTTAGAAATAATTAAACATATATATTTTTATTATCTTTAATGAATATATTATTATTTTGATATATATTCATTACTTTTCTAATCTTATTATTAACTTTTCCAAAATCTTTTAATTTACAACTAAAATATTCGTAACCAGTATCTTTCCATTTTATATCTACTTCCATAGATTCTAATGCACTTTTTATTTCCCATTCTATAAGTATTTTTCCCTCACTTTTACTACAACCCTTTTCATCTACAAAAATTGTATTTAATTTTCTCCATGAAGAACCATAATTAGAGTCTCTATTTTTTGGATCAACTTTAGTAAAACCAAACTTACAATTTATATATTCGTTATCATTAAATGATATTCCCTCTTCTTTACAATCAAAAATACCAAAATAACAAGTTATAGGCCAGGAATAAATATTTTCGGATGATTTTGATAATTTATGCTCTGGTGATTTAGATTTTTGTTGTATAGGCTTTGATTGTACATTTCTTATTGTATTAGATCGTATTGGTTCAAAAGAAATTAATTTAGCCGATATTTGATTAGGTGTGGAAATTTTTACAGAGACTGAATTTTTATCTTTAAAATATTTTTCCATATTTAATATACCAACTTCATCATTAATTTTATTATTTTTATATGTGAAGTTACTAAGATACGGTTTTAAATAATCAAT
>MDTB01117788.1_pt1 | contig 10822 bp, 10 predicted proteins | sample 811161 | NCBI WGS metagenome assembly MDTB01 (sample SAMN05326650, study PRJNA326480) | marine metagenome | isolation source: seawater | place: Mediterranean Sea | collected 2009 | reverse complement strand
TCAATTCTATTAATCCATGTATCCACACGATTAGGAAAATTTCCTGGAAAAATATTGATTGATAGAAAAAATAATAATATTGAAGCAAATCCTATACCTATAATATTGATCAAATACCTGATAGGATAACCAGCTATAAAAGAAAGCATAAATACCATTATAAATAATAGGGATGCTGTTGATAAATTAGAAGGAAAAACGAGTAATACAATTATAAACACCGGAAACCAAAAACGAAACAATGAACCTTTAAATGTTGGTCTATTGTTTCCAATTTTTGATAGGTAAGTTGCTGAGTAAACCATCAAAACAACTGAGGCCAGGGTCGATGTTTGAAAGCTCAATCCAACAATTGGTATTCTAATCCATCGACTTGCATTTGCTCCATCAATTATAGTTCCTTGAGATGCAGTATAAATAAGTAACAGCATTACTACTGGTAGCATTAAAATCGAAATACCCTTAAAATATCGAAAGGGTATTTGATGAACAGAAAACATTAAAATAAACCCTATCACTAATATTATAAAATGTTTTAACAGATAGCCCCACGGAGTTCCTTTACCTATAACATAAACCAAATTAGTACTAGCACTAAAAACAGGTAAGAACGAAAAAATAGCTAGTAAAGCTAAAATTCCCCACAATACTTTATCTCCTTTTAATGCTTTTAACATAGCTTATAAATTTCTTACTGCATTTTTAAATTGATTTCCACGATCTTCATAATTTTTAAATAAATCAAAACTTGCACAAGCAGGTGATAATAATACAGTGTCTTTAGCTTCAGAAACTTTATAAGCAATTTTTACTGCTTCGCTCATTGATTGTGTTTCGATAAAAATTTCACTTACGCTTTCGAATGTATTTCTCAACTTTTCATTGTCTAATCCAAGACAAATTATCGCTTTTGCTTTCTTTCGTACCATAGAAAGTAATTCATTATAATCATTCCCTTTATCAACCCCTCCAACAATCCAAACTAATGGACCTTTAATACTATCAATAGCAAAGAAAGTTGCATTTATATTAGTTGCCTTCGAGTCATTAATATATTCGACATGCTGAATAGTTAGTACTTTTTCCATTCGATGTGGCGCTCCTTTAAAATGACAAAGGCTATCTCGAATCGATTCTTTACTTACATCCAATAGACTCCCTATTGTTGAGGCAGCCATCGCATTTAGTAGATTATGTCTTCCTGATAATGAAAATTGAACAGAATTAATCATGATTTTCTTTTTTTTGTGTTTTATAATAATTTGATCTTTATTTATAGATACTCCTTCTAAATCTTTTCTTACACCTAATGGAATCTGGTAAGGTTTTAAATTTTCTCTTTTAATTAATTTTTTTAATACCGGATCTTCTGCATTAAATAGAAAAAAATCTTTTTCAGATTGATTTCTCAAAATCTTAAGTTTTGATTTTATGTATTTATCAAAATTATAATTATATCGATCTAAATGATCGGGGGTAATATTTGTAATAACCGATATGTGAGGTGCAAATTCACAAATATCATCAAGTTGAAAACTACTTATTTCCAAGACGTAATAATCAAAATCATTTTTAGCAACCTGAAAAGCGAAACTATCTCCAATATTTCCTGCTATTCCAACATTCAAGCCTGCATCCTTCAAAATCTTATATGTTAGCATGGTAGTAGTAGTTTTACCATTAGTACCTGTTATGCCAATTAAAATCGCAGATGTAAAACGAGAAGCAAATTCTATTTCAGATATGATGTCTTTCCCCTCATGAATTAATTTTTTGATTATATTAGAATGTGATGAAATTCCTGGGCTTTTAATAATAAAATCAGCGGATTTCATGGCTTCAATTGAATGCTTCCCAGCTTCCCATTGAATACCTTGTTCATTTAAAAAGTCTTTTAAATTTTCATCTATCTCTTTTTTTTCGGAAACAAAAACATCATACCCTTTCTTTTTCCCTAGAATTGCTGCACCAACTCCACTCTTCCCTGCCCCTAATATGACTATTTTACTTATCATCTTAATTTAAGGGTTACAATAGTAAGTACTGCTAAAATGATTCCTATAATCCAAAAGCGCGAAACTATTTTACTTTCATGATATCCAAGTTTCTGAAAATGATGATGAAGAGGTGCCATTTTAAAAATGCGTTGTCCAACTCCAGTTTTAGTTCGTGTATATTTAAAATAGCTGACTTGTATAATTACTGATAAAGTCTCTACAAAAAAGACACCACATAACAAGGGAATTAATAATTCTTTTCTAACAATTACAGCTATAACAGATATTACGGCTCCTAGAGTCAAACTTCCTGTGTCACCCATAAAAATTTCTGCGGGATATGTATTAAACCACAGAAATCCTATTAATGATCCTAAAAAAGCAGATATGAAAACAACAATTTCTCCCACATTTGGTATGTACATGATATTCAGATATGAAGCAAAATTGATATTACCCGAAACAAAAGAAAAAACTGCTAAAGCAAATATTATAATTGCTGAAATTCCAGCTGCTAGGCCATCTATTCCATCAGTTAGATTTGCACCATTTGAAACGGCGGTTATTATGAAAATCACAATTGGTATAAATACTAACCATGTATATTTAGACTCAATACCTGTCCAACCAATAAGCATGTGATAATCAAACTCATTATTTTTAAATAGTGGAATAGTTGTCAAAGTTGCTTTAATATCATTTTTATATAAAGAAATATCATCTAAACTCTCAATTACATTACTAACAGTATTAATATCTGCCCTGACTTTTACATCTGGATGACAAAAGAGTATTGATCCTATAAAGGCACCTAGTAAAACTTGTCCAATGACTTTAAATCTACCTTGTAAGCCCTCTTTATTTTTCTTAAAAATTTTAATGTAATCGTCAAGCCATCCTATAAAACCCATCCAAATCATTGTGATTAACAAAAGAATAATGTAGATATTATCTAAACGGGCTAGTAACAATACAGGTATTAGAGTACTAAAAATGATTATTAATCCACCCATAGTTGGAGTCCCTTCTTTTTCCTTTTGTCCATCTAGTCCCAAATCTCGAATGCTTTCTCCGATTTGTTGTCTTCTTAAATAGCTAATGATTTTCTTCCCAAAAACCATAGAAAAACCCATGGAAAATATAATGGCAATGGCAGATCTAAATGAAATATACTGAAATACACTTGCTCCTGGAAATTGATATTGTTGCTCTAAAAATTCAAATAAATTATATAGCATATCTAGTCTGTTTTTAAAAATATTTTTTTTGCAACCTGAATATCACTAAATGGATAATAGTGTCCATTAATCTCCTGATGAGACTCATGTCCTTTCCCTGCAATCAAAACAATGTCACCATTAGAGGCCAATTCAGCTGCCATAGCAATAGCTTCTTCTCTTGAAGTTATCCTTAATATTTTTTTGAAGTGTTCTTCAGATACTCCTAAAACCATCTGTGAGATAATCTGTCCCGGATCTTCTTCACGTGGATTATCGGATGTAAAAATGACTTTATCACTATATTTTGCTGCTGTATTACCCATTAAAGGTCTTTTTTCTTGATCTCGATTTCCACCACAACCCAAAAGTGTTATAAGTGTTTCATTACGTGTACGAATAGAATTAATAGTTCCTAAAACATTTTCTAAAGCATCTGGTGTATGAGCATAGTCAATTATTACAGTAATATTCTTGGGAGTTTGAAATGTTTGAAAACGACCTTCAACACTGCTCAAACAACTTATTTGCTTTAAAATATCTAATTGGGATAAATTAAAAAGTTCTGCAACAGCATAAACAGCTAAAAGATTTTGCAAATTAAAATCTCCAACTAAACTAGTCCAAACTTCTTTGTTTTTAATTTTTATGAGCATTCCAGAAAATTGACTCTCGAGAAGTTTTGCTACAAAATCTGCATTCTGTTTTAAAGAGTAAGTGTATTTTTTTGCTTTAGTATTTTGGAGCATAAAAGCACCATTTTTATCATCTAGGTTGGTTAATGCAAATGCATTATGAGGTAGAGCATCAAAGAATAATTTTTTGGTATCTCTATAATTTTTAAAATTTCCATGGTAGTCTAAATGATCGTGTGTTAGGTTTGTAAATACCCCAGCAGAAAATGAAAGCCCTAAAGTTCGATACTGATCTATTCCATGGGAAGAAACTTCCATAAAACAATGATTTAATCCTAATTTCACCATATTATGAAGGTGCTCATTTAAAGCTAAAGCGTCAGGGGTAGTGTGACTGTTCTTAATAATTTTATTCCCGTAGTGAATCTTAACTGTTGATAATAAACCGCAATCATACCCCTGGTTGGTAAATAGTTCGTACAATAAGGAAGCAATAGAGGTCTTACCATTGGTTCCTGTTATACCTACCAAATTTATTTTTTCAGAAGGATTATCGTAATAGTTAGAAGCCAAAATCCCTAATGCTTTAGCTGTATTTCTAACCAAAATATAAACGATATTCTCATCAAGGTCTTTAGGGATTTTTTCACATAAAATTGCTATTGATCCTTTTTCAATTGCTTCTGGAATAAATTCATGTCCATCAATTCGAAGTCCTCTTTTGGCTATATATAAGCTATCCTTTTGAATGGTCCTACTATCAAAACTCAAAGAAGAAACTTTCAAAGAAGGATTTCCATAAATACTCTCTATAGCAACCCTGTATAATATGTCTTTTAGTGTTTTTATGATAATTCTAGAATTATATTTTGTTTATTTTGAATAAGAGTTCCCGGTTTTAAAGATTGTAATTTGACTGATCCTGATCCTTTCACTTTTACATTCATACCTATTTTTTTAAGTATTTGGATAGCTTCTATTTCAGATAACCCTAAAACATTTGGTATAATTTTTTTTAGGTTTTCATTTAAAGTTTGAATTTCTTTTTTTGGTACTTTTACTTCGTAAGGAATATTATTAAATATTTTTTTTGCTATAGTTTTAAAAACTGGTGCAGCTACAGTTGCTCCATAATAGCCAATAGATTTGTTAGGTTTATGAATAACTACAATACTCGAATATTTTGGTTTATCGACGGGATAGTATCCCACAAAACTTGATATATATTGAATATTTTTTGTTGTATAGTCAACCTGCCCAGTTCCGGTTTTTCCTGCCATTGTAAGTAATGGATCTTTAATACTATGTGCTGTTCCCCAATTCTTATCTACAACATTAAACATCATTTTATTAACTTTTCTTAAAGTTTCATCTGAACAAATCGAAGGATTTAAAACTTGTTTAGAAAAAACTTGGGTAGGAGAGTTTCCAAAATGGCTAATTTGATTTAAAAATCTAGGTTTTACCATTTCACCTTTATTGGCAATTGCATTATAAAAAGTTAATATTTGAAGGGGAGTAAAACTTACACCATATCCGTAAGCCATCCATGGCAAGTCTAAACCATCCCAATCAGAATCTTCGGGATAAGGAATCTTTGGTATACCCTCACCAAGAATAGGAAGACCCAAAGGCTTATTAAGCCCCATGTTATACAATCTATCAACAAATTGCTTAGGATTACTTTTATAATTATCGTATATAATTTTAACTAATCCTACGTTAGATGAAACCTCAAAAGCTTTAGATGCTGTTAAAGTTCCATAACCACCTCTTTTAGAATCCTTAACCTTGTACTTACCATAAAATAACATTTCTCCTGATCCAGTATCTACGATTGACTCTTCATCGATAACATTATCTTCTAGTGCGGCAATCATTCCCATTAATTTAAAAGTGGACCCAGGCTCAAATGTCTCACCAACTGCATAATTTAATTTTTCGAAATACTTGCCCTCTTTGGTTCTACCTAAATTAGCAATTGCTTTAATAGCTCCAGAATTGACTTCCATAACAACCACTGTTCCATGATCAGCTTCAAATTTTTCAAGTTGGGATAGCAAAGCATTATGAGCAATATCTTGAATATTAACATCAATAGTAGTAAACAAATCAAATCCTTCAGTAGGCTCTTTTTCATTTGAATCACTAATTGGCTTCCAATGCCCGTTAGCAATTTTTTGTTTTAATCTTAGGCCTTGATCACCTCTTAAATATTTTGAAAATGCTCCCTCCAGACCAACTCTAAAATAAGTGCCGTCCTTATCTTTTTTTTCATAACCTATTGTTCTCTCTGCTATCTTGCCAAGTGGATTTTCCCTTTTAATTTCTTGCTCTACAATCAATCCACCCTTATAAACATTCTCATTAAAAATTGGAAAATTTTTATATCTCTTTAATTCATTATAGGAAAGATTTTTATCTATCAATAAGTATCTGTTTTTTTGAATACGCGCATCCTCCAAAATTTTCAAAATTTGAATAGATGATTTTTTACCAAGACTTGAAATGGAATCTGCCAAAGCCTCCTTATTTGAATTAAATAAATACGAATTAGGCGTAACTGCGTCCCAATACAATTCGTAACGGGATACTGAGGTAGCTAAAATATTTCCATCTGCTGCATATATATTTCCACGACTTGGTTCTAAAACAATATTTTTAACTATAGCTTCAGGTGAAAGACTAATTTGAAGTTTATTTTCATAAAACTGGATATAAATAAGTTTGCTAATCAGAAACAGCGCAAATATTAATAGCCCAATTGCAATCATGTAGAACCTTTGCATCAAATGCTTAAAATTTTTAGGCTTTTTATTCATTTGAAATAATTATTTTAATGGGTGGACTTGAAGCTGGACCAACTCCATTTTCTGACAATACTCTTGTGACAGTAGATTCTTTTTTTAAAATTAAAAGTTGCTTTTTTACTTCAATAAATTCACTTTTAAGTACTTTGATTTCCGTATTTAATGAAGCTATTTTAAATATTTTTTTATCTGCATTATGACCACTTGAAATCATGATTACGGCTAAAAATGAAAGAAATAGTATCATTCGCCAATTTTTGAAAGCATCGTCTTTTACTAAAAATTCAATATTGAGTATAGATCTTAAATTATTCATTTCTTCTCTCCAATTCTTAATTTCGCACTTCGGGCTCTGGAATTATTTTTTATCTCTTCTTGAGATGGAACTTTTAGTTTTCCAATCTTAAATAAAGGGCTCAATGAATTACCAAAAAAATCTTTTTCTTCTTTACCTTCAAAATTTCCACTTTTAATAAATCTTTTTACAAGCCTATCTTCTAAAGAATGGTATGATATACAAACAAGTCTTCCGCCGGGTCTGAGGATCTCTGCAGATTGTTTTAAAAAAGTTTTCAATACTCTTAACTCGTCATTAACCTCGATTCGAATTGCTTGAAAAATTTTAGCTAAAAATTTATTCTGTGATTTCTTAGGTACGAGTGGCATGACGAGATTTATTAAATCTTTTGTTGTTTCAATTTGATATTCACTTCGAGCACTAAAAATTATTTCAGCTATTTTTTTGGAATTTCTCAATTCGCCATAGTTAAATAATAATTTTGATATTGCATCTTTGGAATATTCATTTAAAACATGAAAGGCATCTAAATTTTGAGATTGATTCATTCGCATATCTAATCTACCCTCATTTCTTATTGAAAACCCACGATCTCCATTATCAAACTGATAAGAAGAAACTCCAAAATCAGCTAAAATTCCATCAACAGATTTTACTCTATGATATTTTAAATATTGAGTAAGGTGACTGAAATTTGCTGCAATAAATTCAAACCGTGAATCATCTATCCTGTTGGCAAACGCATCATTATCTTGATCAAAACCAAACAGTTGTCCACTTTCGCCTAACAATCCTATAATTTCTTTGGAGTGTCCACCGCCGCCATAGGTGACATCTACATAAACTCCTTCAGATTTTATTTTTAAACCCTTTAGAGTCTCTTTAAGTAAAACCGGATTATGATATTGTGTCATCATGTTTATCTCCCATAACTTCTTCAGCCAAAAGACCAAAATCAATTGTTGCCTCGTCTATAGCTTTTTCATAGAGTGCTTTATCCCATATTTCAAGAATATTAACTGCGGAGGAAACCACAATTTCTTTATCAATCTGAGCATGTCTGATCAAATTCTTAGGAATCAAAATACGTCCTGAATTATCCATTTCAACTGTTTTTACACCAGCAGTAAAACGTCTTATGAAATCATTATTTTTTTTATTAAATCGATTTAATCCATTCACCTTCTCCATGAGCAAAGTCCATTCCTGTGATGGATAAAGTTCCAAGCAGGGATTAAATACTGCCCTTTTTAAAACAAAACTCTCATTAATTATACTTGATAATTGTTTTTTTATAGCAATCGGCATCATAATTCGTCCTTTGGTATCTGCCTTGCACTCGTATGTTCCAATTAGGTGTTTCAAAACTCTATCTCGATTTATATCAAATATAATTTTTATTTACCACTTTTTACCACAAATTACCACATTGTTAATAAGTTTTTTTCCATATTCTAAATGAATTTTAAAATATATGCACACTAAATAAAATCAGTCGCTAAATTGTAATTGTCTATCTTTGAACATTAATCTTGTGTTGAGACTGGCATAATGAAAACAATCATTCAAGAAGAAGAATTTCGATATATAGAGTCAGGAAAAGGACAGCCTTTAATAATTCTTCACGGGTTAATGGGTGGATTGAGTAATTTCAAAGGAATATTAGATTATTTCCCAAAAAAAGGATATCAAGTCATCATTCCTGAATTACCCGTTTATAGCTTACCTGTCTTAAACACATCTGTCAAATCTTTATCGGAGTTTCTTTTGCAATTTGTTAAGTTCAGAGGTTTAAAGAATTTTGTTCTATTAGGAAATTCTCTTGGCGGACATGTTGGTTTACTTTTCTCAAGAAATCATCCTGAACTGGTAAAAGGCCTTATACTAACTGGCAGTTCTGGTTTGTATGAAAATAATATGGGGGATGGCTATCCAAAACGTGGAGATTATGATTATATTAAAAAAAAGAGTGAAGCAGTTTTTTATGACTCTAAAATAGCTACTAAAGAAATTGTTGATGAAGTTTTTGAATCCGTTAATGACCGTAATAAATTAGTTCGAACTTTAGCTTTAGCAAAAAGTGCCATTCGGCATAACATGGCAAATGATTTGCCAAAAATGAATACGCCAACAGCGATAATTTGGGGTAAACAAGATACAGTAACACCACCAAGCGTTGCTGAAGAATTTAATACTTTACTTCCCGATTCAAATTTATATTGGATTGACAAATGTGGACATGCACCTATGATGGAGCATCCATATGAATTTAATAAAATTCTAAAGGATTGGCTTGGAAATAGAAATCTTTAGATAGCATGCGTATCAAATCTGCTAAATTTGTAATTAGTAATTCTGAAATTTCTAAATGTCCACAAAGCTCAATCCCTGAATATGCATTTATAGGTAGATCAAATGTTGGAAAATCTTCATTAATCAATTCACTTTGTAATAAAAAAAAACTAGCTAAAACATCCTCAAGACCAGGAAAAACTCAATTGATAAATCACTTTTTAATCAATCAAAATTGGTACTTAGTTGATTTACCAGGATATGGTTATGCTCGAGTTTCTAAAACCCAAAAAAAAATATTCCAAACATTTATAACCAAGTACTTTAAATATCGTACTCAATTGGTTAATGCATTTTTACTTGCTGACATTCGTCATGGGCCGCAACCTATAGATTTAAAATTTATGGAGTGGCTTGGAGATAATCTGATTCCATTTTCAATAATATTTACCAAAGCAGACAAACTAAGCTCTAAATCTATTGAAAATAATATTAATGATTATAAAAATAGCATGCTATCATCAAATTGGGAGGAAATTCCTCCTATATTCATAACCTCTGCAAAGAATAAGTCTGGCAACAAAGAAGTTTTGAGTTACATCAATCAACTAAACATTGATTATTTTGATAAAAGTTCTAGTTAATCTTTTTTTAGTTTAAGTTTTTCAGCAAAGTATTCACAAAAATCTTTCATTGTAGCTGTCATTTTTTCATCATTCGTAGCTCTGTAAAAAGTATCACTTAATGAAACTAATGTTTGATGAAAAAATAATTTCATTTGATCTACAGGCATATCTTTAACCCATAAGTCCATTTTTAATGATTCTTGATTTTCTGAATCCCAAAATGAAAGTAAAATCGCTTTTGTATCCATATCTGATATTCCACCATCTTGAGCTGTCCATTTCATCTGCTCTGGTACATTATTTTCATCCAGGTTAATATTAATTGAGACTTTAGTTTTTTTCTTAATAGCCATTAGCGTTTAGGTTTATATTTTGATTGAATAAAGATTTCTTGAGAAGACATTTTTAACAGTTTTTGAAGAGGAAAATTAGGGTTTTGTTCGTGGAAACTACGTATAATTTGCCAGCCAATCCAGCGACCTATTTTTCCCGGAGATTCATTGTCTAGTTGTAAATAGAATTTTGAAAAGGGAGCTGGCTCTATAAAACGCTCAACCAATTCAATATCAGTACTATATAAAAGCTGTTTTTCAATAAAAAATTGCCATATATAAACTTCATTTTTTATAACCCAGTCTATTTCATTTTTCGTGTATGCAATTTTGATAGTATCTTCTTCGTGAGGTATTAGTAAATCTTGTAAAAAAAGTTTTTTTCCTTCATATAACATATGAGCAAGAAAAGTCCGATTTTCAAGTGGAGGAATTACATAAGCACTAAATTTTTCAACAATTTGAGAAGGTATAAATTTTTGGTCTAATTCTTTCCGAATATAATTTGGTATCCCTTCGTAAAGAATATTGTCAGACCCAAGAAAGGTATCTAGAGAAATTAAAAGTAAACTATCAGCATATACAGTCTTAATCTGGTAGTCAACATTATTAGTA
>MDTB01027709.1_pt1 | contig 10822 bp, 15 predicted proteins | sample 811161 | NCBI WGS metagenome assembly MDTB01 (sample SAMN05326650, study PRJNA326480) | marine metagenome | isolation source: seawater | place: Mediterranean Sea | collected 2009 | reverse complement strand
GTCGACCAAGGAATCGAGACCAGAGAAGGCCATGAGGCAATGGGTCAATCTGTGTGATGCCTAACAGGTAATTTACAAGAGAGCCAGCACCGGAACCACGACCAGGTCCGAAAAGTGTGCGCTTTTCAGCAAGGTGGAAGATTTTATACATCGCAAGGAAGTACGCTTCGTAGCCGAGATACTTGATGTCAGACATTTCCTCCTTCATCCGCTCAACGTATTCAGGCTTTGACGCCAGACCTTCACGGATCATTGCCTCTTTAACAAGCTCAGCGAGCATTTTGAAAGCCGGCTTTTCGGGAGTGCCAAACTTAGGTAGCTTTACTGATGTATCAATCCAAGTGTCTTCACACTTTTGCCATGCAATATCGTGGGTTCTATTAATTGCATCACGAACATTTTCCTCATGACCCTTGTAGAAGTCATACTCATCGTAGCCCGTCTTGAATTCATCCCACATCTGTTGCGCATTCTTAGGATAGAGCTTGCACTTAAGGTCCTCTTCTTTGGGAAGCATGCTCTGGTCAAGCTTGGCACCCATCCACCCGAGCTTTTTATACAGCTCGCGGGCTTGCCACTTTTGTGGGTCTGGGAAGTGTGAGTCTGCAGTTGCAATTAGTGGCACCCCTGTCTTGCTGGAAAGATCTAACAGACAGCGGTTTGTCAAGTGCTGTGCCGGTAGGTCATTAAACTGCATCTCAAGAAAGAAATTGTCTTGGCCTACACAGTCAACAAATCTGTCAGTCATATTTTCAAGACGATTCATAATTGGGTTGTAATTGTCTAGATTATTCATCAAATCAGGATGGAGCTCATCAAATCTTAGGCCTCCAAACTGGCGGTAAATTAGCCCTGAAGCTAGACCACCCACACAAGCTGTCGACACTACCAAGCCTTCACCATGCTCTTTAAGCATTTTATAGTCAATTCGTGGGAATCGGTAGAATCCGTGTTTGTAAGACTTTTTAACTAGTGTAAATAAGTTGCCAAGACCTACCTGATTCTTAGCGACGACTACAAGATGATAATACCGCTTCCATTCCGGCTTGTTGCCTCGAGAACGCTTGGTCTCTTCCTCATCCTCAATAACATGACCGCCCTGTTCAACCTCTTGGTCAGCTATAATAACAGTTTTTTCAGTAGCTAGCTTTTCTTTCTGCTTTGAAGACTTTGCGTCTTTAACGGCTTGTCTGTGAGCGTCATATGACTCGCGCCAATCTTCCAAAGAGGGCACAAAGTAGAACTCGACGCCATAAAGCTGTCGATACTTCCTTCCGGCTTTTTGCATTTTGACAGTATGCGCGCGCGCATGAGCAAGGCCAGAGCCATTACCGTGATCAGTCAGTGCCCAAGAGTCCATGCCTTGTGCCTCAGACAACACAAAGTCAATATGTTCCTTAGGGTACCCTAATCCATCAAACGTGGAGAAAGAAGAGTGTGCATGGAGGCCGGTAAATCGGTTGGGAGGGGTTACTAAATCAAACTTGCTACTCATTGTCACTTCCTACTGTAGATACAAAAATGCCACAATCTAATTCTATCATAGACTGTGGCGTTTTACACTTATTTTAGTTATAAAATTGGGTCAAATCGATATCTTTTTCATTAGCATCTTCTAGATATTTTAGAGGATTATATGAGCTGTCTCGATTTTCAGATATTTCCCTGAATGCCAGGCTTATTCCATCTTCTAGTGATAGATTAGGCGTCCATCCGAAAAGAGTTCTGAATTTTTTAGAACTCAGCCGGTGGTTTCCTAAATAATCAGTTTTTGGGTGCCACTTAATTCTTGTACTAATATCAGACCCTAACATTTCTGACATGATATTGACAATTTCACCAACAGATCTTGGTGTCTGGGCTGAGACATTAAAGTCTTGGTTTACACCTTGCTCGCTAGTACTTCCAATTACAACAGCATCGCAAAAGTCGCTGACATGGATGTAGTCTTTCCACAGACTAGGGTCCAGAAACATATCAATGTTGTCTTTATCATGCTTAGCTGCAAAAAACGTTTTTGCAATTAAAGAGTTCATGTCCCCAACACCGCCGTATGCAAAAAGAGGTCGCATAATTGTCCACCTTTTACAGTGTGTTTTGACAATGTGCTCTCCTGCTAATTTTAATGCGCCGTAAAGGGTTCTTGGGCCTCTATCTGAGTCTTCTAGAATTTTTCTGTCTTGATACTTTGGAGTATCATAAATTACAGACGTCCCCATGTAACATACATCAGCACTTACTTTTTCAGCCGCTCGACAAATATTATAAGTCCCGACAGTATTAGTGCTAGACGACTCTACAGGGTTTAACGCAACGACATCTGTTCCGACAACTGCAGCATTATGAACTACAAGATCAATTTCATAGGACCTAAATATGTTTTCCCATACAGCTTCACTGTTCCTGTGAACGCAGACTTCACCTGTGTCAATTCTTTGAACATTGTCCAGGTGATCGTCTGATATCACTGCATGTCCGGCGTCTTCGTACGCTAATCGAAGGTTTTTAGCAATGAAGCCTTTTTCGCCTGTAATAAAAACTCTAGACACAACTATTCAATTTCCTGATCGTAAGGTTCGAAGAGTAAAGTCTCTGCATCGTAGCATCGGTCCAAATAGTCTTCGAGCTGCTCAAAAGTCGTGCAAACCTTGACACCACTGCGAGCTAACATTAAATTAAACTTGGCGCCTGCTGGCAGACCTTGACAGAAGTAGACAATTGGTACTTCGTTTGAGTAGGCGTATCCAGCCTCCCAGATCGTTCCAATGTCCTTGTCACGTGTATTTACAATTAGAAAGTCAGCTGTCTTAATATGATGAAGATTTCCATCAAATGTTGCGTCCTGTGTTTCCTTTGGAGCATTTGGCGGACAGACAAAAATTCGTCTTGGTGATGCCAAATCAATCCACTTACGTGTGTCACAAATTTCTTCCAAGCGAGTTAGCTCTTCAGCTTGTGTTGGATTAAACCATCCAGATGCTAGATAGATTTTCTTAGTTGTCATTTTTTCCTCTTTTCTTTATGAATTGTTGTTTGCGTACGCTTCATTTCCGCGCTGCGTGTTTTCGTGATTTCTCTTAAGTGTTTGAAACTCAACCATAAGATCGTTCCACATTGTAGTGAAGATCTTTTTTCCTGTGCCATGTGTTCCATTCAGCTCTTCACGACGACAAGGATAGATGGTATCTTCCTCGTGATATTCAAATGTATCATTCTTAGGTTCAGGCTGATACAAGTTTGTGCCGCGGCTAATCCACTTATCACCCTCTTTAACTCTGAATGTGTTGATATAGTGAAAATCAGGCTTATCAAAATTAAATACCTGAGTCAGCTCTGGAATTGCCTTGCAGGCTTCAATAGCCATTCGAGCAGCAAGAATATTATCAGCAGCCGGTTGAATCTGCGCATCTTGACGCTGACGTACGAACCCAACAAGATCTTTGAGGTTTAGACGCATGTAATAAAATGATGTCATGCATTTTGGCAAAATCATTCTCGCATCCATCATTGAAACAACCTTGGAATCAGTCATATCAGCGTATAGCTGCTTTGACATGTGAACAATTTCCTTATAACGCTCAAGATACTCCGGAGAGTTTTCAACAGATTCAGGAATTACTGCTGGGTCATCTCGAAGATCTCTATCGCCAGTACACTGCGCTGCAAAAGATCCGGCGCGGTGACGAATAATATGAGTTACTTCTTGAAAAGAAAGACCTGAAAGCCTGAACGTGAACCCTAGACACTCCATTGGAGTTGGAAGTGCACGATATTGCAGCACATCCAATAGATTCTTGCTCCTGATTGCTTCGTTGGCGGATGATGGATCAATTTCATTAGGCGTGTCAGCCCATGTAGCTTTAACATAGTGCCATGCAACATTTCTTGCTTGATCAGCAGTTGGTGCATCAACTAGTTCAATATTAAGCGCCTTAAGATTGTTCTGGAACGAAGTGTTGACAGGCTCGCCAAACTTAAGATCCATTGGGAGTTCGATCGGTTGTAAATCATTATTACGAGGCATTATTCTTCCTTTTTAAAAGTTGTGAGTCGTCTATAACCGTATTAATATAGTACATCTCATGTGTCAATTGTATTGCTAAAAGTAGTAATCTTTTATGTCGATATCAGAAATGTCGACAGATTCTTCTTTTTCTTCATATCGCTCAGGGTGCACAAACTTTTCGAGCTTTATTACAGCTTCATGATAGCCCAGGCGAATATAAGCTTTGTCTCCTAAAGGCAGCCAGATATCCTCAATTACATTTAAAAGCGCTTTTTCAAAATTCTCTTCCCCTAAATTCTCTATTAGGTTTTCTGAAAGTAGATCTTTGGGTTCCGCTCCGGATCGAATAGCTTCGATTGCTTGTCGAAGTAGCCCTTCAGTTAACATTTTTCCTCCTCAAGACTCTTAATGGACTCAACAATTTCATCGGAGGTCACCTTACTAAAATCTATCATTGTGACGCCTGTCACGTTGTTCATTTCTTTGTTATAAGACTGTGTTGGGACGATAACTTTTACCCCATGCTTTGCGTACTCAGCAGCATGCTTTGGTGAATCATCAATTGCACAAATCAAGTCGCCGTCATTAAAGAAAGTCTGGTCGGCTAGCCACCTAAATTTTTCTCCGGAAAAATCTGCTGCGTGATATGGGATATTCATTTCATCAAGCCAACTATACGTGTCATAAAAGCATTTTAAATTGTCAGAAGGTCGGGCTGTCAAAAGCTGAATCCAGTAACCTTGATCTTCTAGCTTTCTCATTGCATCAACAACTGTGCCATTGACTGGAATGCTTTTAAAGCCTCCGGAATTCATAAACTCTCTAAAGACGCCTTCAGGCTCTATTCCCGCATTCATAAGACCTACAGTGTTATAATACTCTGTAGACTCCGGATTGGTTTCGACATTGTATGTTTGAGTAAGCCACTCGTTGAATGTTGTTCTGAATTCAGCGATTACATCGTCTACATCAAAAATAACAACAGGTCGGCCGTTTCTTTCTACTACACCTTGTTGATGCCGCATATGCAAAAATAAGTCTTTGTCTTCACAAGCTGCAACGAACGATTCAGGTTTGATGTTCCACAAGTTTAAAAGTGCAAGAGTGTACCTGAATATGTCAACTGACTTGTATAGAATCTTGTTGTAGTCGATATCTTGTGTATCAGATCTGTGATCTTTGATATTGACAGAAGAAGCAAGGTCAGACGCTTCTGAGTGCAACGATACTATAAAGGTTTTTGTAATTTCTTCTCTTTCGGTGTTTGTTAACGCAGTGCTATCAAAGAAAAGATCAGAAAACTCTTTCTGTCTGTCCATAGCTGTCTTTAATTTTTCAAATTTATTAGTCATTTTGTCTCCCTTACAACAGTCACGTCATCCGGGTCAACTGAAAACAGTATTTCTCCGGCTGCAAAAACTTCGAGCAAATTGTTGTCAAAATATGGGTGTTTTTCCCATCCAACAACTACACCGAAGAGAGGTTCTTCGATGATAAAGTCACTTGTCCCAAATTGATTGCAAAATTTTGCAACAGAAGGAACTTTAAATTTTACTAAATTACCCAAAAGCATGACAATAAAGTATAGATCTCTTTTCGCTAAAGTACAACTTCATGTCCAAAACACCTTATTTACGGGAATCAGATGAAGAAGTCTATAACGCCCTCACACATGCCATTGCGTTTGGGCTGTTTATAGCAGGAACTATTGCTGTGACTCTTAAAGGTTGGGACATAGACCCTGTCTTAGGAATTGCAGGATTCATATATGGGTTTTCACAGTCTATGACTTATTTGTCGTCGACAGTATACCACATCATTTCATCGCCTGTAACAAAAAAGAAATGGCGCCTAATAGATCATTTAACAATTTATTTAGCTATAGCAGGCACGTACACACCTATCTTCATCGCCGGCATCCCAAATCCATGGAGCTATATCCTCATTGTGTCAATATGGGGAATGTGTCTTTGGGGAGCACGGTACAAATATTATCATATTGGGGAAAATGAAATATTCTCTGTTGTGTTATATCTGATTTTAGGCTGGGCTGGCATTGCTATTTTTGGCCTGGTAGACTCGAGCGCAATTCGAGATTCTTTTGATCTTATACTCGCAGGTGGTGCAATATACACCTTAGGGACGTATTTCTACTATAGAGACTTTAGCAAATACAATCATACAATATGGCATGTAATGGTGATTATAGCATCTATCGTTCACTATTATGCTGTGTGGAACTACTTTATTGTGGCTCAGTAAACTCTGACACTTTGGATCTTTTCACAAAGTGATCATTGTGCGTCTTTAACAGTGCTTCACACAGATTGTTGAACTCATCTATTTGTAATTCTTTAGCATTTCTTAAAAGATACTTCTTCATGTACTTTAAGGCAAGTGAATCAAACTCTTCTTTGCTTAGCTCACTCACAGCCTTAGAAGAGTAGCAGCATATTTCTTCTACTCTGGCATCAATTTCTGAAAGCGCTGACATGTGATCTTTAAGCGAGCTCGCTTCATCTAGTGTCCAGCCCCAAATATACTTCTGGGTTGCGTGTCGAAACTCATGGACCAAGACAGAGATAATTTCTTGGTGCAAGGCTTTTATTGTCTTTTTGGCAACAATTAGATCAGAAGGCAAACGAGCAACTACATAAACAAGACCTGCTGCATGTAGTTCTTCATCATCGACAGTAAGAATGCAGCCATCTACATCAAATATATCGTTTCCTGACTCTTGCCACTCAACCTTAATTTCAACATCTAAGTTTGTCAGGTGCTCATTAAACAGCTCTAGATTTTCTGTCTTTATAGTTTTAACTTTATTTTTGTCGTTAGAGACAGTGATGTCAAATCCGTCGTAATCACAGCTAACGTGAAAATACTCTTCGCCTTTGACGTCATTGAGCCTTTGAAGCACCCGGGGATATACTATATCAGCGAAGAACGAAGCTGCCTCTAATGCATAGGAAGTGTTTTCTACAGTAATAGAAGAACAATTTTCCAAAATTTTGAGTATATCATCACTCATAATTTACCCCAATGGTTACAGTACTAAATATTATCAATACCCAGTTTTAAGCCTGTCATGTATAATCTTATCTTTCTTTGAATAGGCATCAAAAAGTTCATCTGCTGATACACCTGTTAGGACCAAAAGAGAGAAAAAATAATTAAAAGCATCTACAACTTCTTCTAGAAACTCATCTCTATTAAAATCTTTTACCTCTGTTGTTCTGTGGGGCTTCCAATTTTTTAAATGTTGTAATGCCTCAAACATCTCTTCAACACCTTTCAGTGCTGTGTCCCTTAAGTGCTGCTGGGATAGCTTGTCAGACAGGTCTACTGGCCATGCAGGGGTCGTGTGTGGCTTTGACTCTTTTAAAGAGTTCATAAATGACTCTCTAAGTTCGAATATTTTTTCAAGCTTGTCCATTCTTAGACTACTCCTGCTCTGTAGACAATTCCTGCGCCTCAGCTAGCAGCTTTTGAATATTGCCTTCCCAGTTCTTGACAAATTCAGGCTCAGGTGCCAGAGTTCCGTCATTTTCTACAAGACGCATGGCCCTAAGATTGTCTACGACGTCTGTGCCTGTAAGAATCGCGATCTGAAGTGCTTGTGCGATCATGCTGATTGAATCATCTGATAGTTTTAGTGTTTCCATTATCTTCTCCTATTTTTGTAATGCTGGAACCCAATGTGTTGTTCTTCCATCTTCGGTTTTTTCCTTTATGACAGAGTTGCCGTAAGGATCTTCTTTTTGATTATATACTGCAAACTTTTGACTGTATTGCCCTTCTTTACCTTCGAAGTCTTTATAAGACTGGATTGTTGCTCCGTTTCTTTTATAAGCTTCCCGAAGGACAGCTCTAATCGAATTGTTCAGGCTGGCAAAATCTCGCTCTGTTAAAGAATTTATTGTCCTGTGTGGTGACAGCTGTGAAAGGTAAAGTGCCTCTGATTTCACATAATTTCCCACGCCGGCGATGATTGACTGATCCATTATGGCTTTAGACACAGACCACTTAGGGCGCTTCATTAAAGAGGTAGTAAATAAATCGTCGTCGACCTCTTGAGAAAGCATGTCAGGGCCTAGCGTTTTTAGCTTGTTAATTAGACCATTTCGACCAGGAAGCAATTTAATAGTTCCAAAATTTCTTTGATCTCTAAAGTAGACTATAGTTCCGTCTGTAAATTCAAACTTTACTCTAGAGTGAGTCGAGTCTTCTTGAGTCCAACACCCAGTCATTCCGAGTGTGTTATACAAAAAGACATCATTTTCAATGACCCAATAAAGAAATTTTCCGTGAACTCCGATGCCTACTACGCGTGACGGCAAACGGGCATTCATTAAAGTAAGCCCTTCTATTTCTTTTTTCAGATATCTTCCCGAAAGAACTTTGATGCTTGATAGGCTTTTTCCAGCGACAATTCTTGCAAGAGACTCACCAAATAATTTTACTTCTGCGCCTTCAGGCATTTTTTCTCCCTAATAGAAAATTGTGATATTTGTTTAGAGCATGATCATTTGGCTCGACGTCTTTCCATTTTCCTTTGCAAAATATAAGCCATGCATCATTTGCATACTTTCCACATCCGTGCAGGTCTTTTGCTTGTTGCCAACTTCCACTTAAATACTCGTTATTAAAACGCAGAAGGGTTCTGGAGCGTTTTCTCCACATACCCAAGGGTTTAATCATATTTTCTATTTCTATCAATTCTGCAGCCTCTAGAGACCTTGGTGTAGGCCACCTATTAAAGAATTGGTATATTACACTGTCGACTTGCCTTCTTGTGGTCAAATTAAGCATCAAACAAGACACTAATATTTTCCACTCGTTAGGCCACAAATCTTCTTGTATAAGGCCAATTGGAGATTTTGGAGGTTTCCAGCTCATACTAGTATTTTATTCTAGTGAGGCTAAATGTACAGTCAATATACGTCATTTGGAGGCCAAGCGACCACCTGCTCGAGGAGAATTTCTACTTCTTCCCTCAGTGCCTTAACCTCTTCTAGTAAAGCGGTTTTTGACCTGCTTAGTACTTGACTGCATATCTCTTCAGCAATCATTTTACGAGCTGAGTCTGATAATAGGTTTGTTTGGGCTTCGCCGTATTTTAGCAAAATTTGCTCTATTTCTTCATGAATGTTCGTCATTTTACAATTCTCCTCGGCCGTTGGCCTGCCCTTCTCTTAACTCTAGACTTAGTATGTCCTCTTGCTACATTTTCTTCGTGCTGTGCTACAATGTCGTTTACTAACATGTCATCAATATCATAATAACCATATCTCTGTAGCATCATTTTTATAAGATGTGCTCTTTTTTCAATGTCACCTGATGAAGTTCCCCATGCCCAAGCTAGTGAATTTGTAATTGCCTCCATCTTGTTATAAATGCTCTGGGTTAAGTTCTCAACTTTCTGGACAATTTCTTCAAATTCTATTTCTAGATCATCTAAAGAGAGGCCTAAGTCTATTGCAATAGACAAAAGTGTCTCAAGATCATTTTTTCGATATGCCTCGTGGGCTTTGACAAACATCGCTTTTCTTTTATCTTTTTCGCTTTCATCTTCAATCCCTAAGATTCCGGCTCGATCGGGGTGCGTTTCTAAAGTTATTTTTCGAAAAAGATCTTTTTCAGACTTTGATGAAGCAGAAGTTTTATCGTCTTCCTCAGGGCTGTCTTGAAGAAAATTCTTGCTTTTATTCTGCGACTCATTGTTTGCAATCTCATCTAGCAAGTCGCGAAAAGCACTCTGGTCTCGCTTAGACCGAATATTACTAAGAGCCATCTGCCAAGCTTTTTGGAAGTCTTTGTCAAACTCCTGAGACAGATTGTCTACGTCTTTAAAGTCTTCCTGAACACACTTAAGTTTGCGTGATAAAGACCTTAAATGAATGTCTTTAGTTGGATTCACAGATTACCCTCATGAGAGGGACTGTAGTTCTCGCAGCAGATTGTCTAATTCCGGAATCTGAGCCTCTTTTTTCGCCGGCGATTTGCGCGGCCGTTGAGCTTTTACAGGAGCTTTCTTTTTCCGATTTTCGATCACAGGCTTGTTCTTGTTAGAATTGAGCACTGTTGCAGTTACTACGGGCGATGTTGATTTTCTGGCAACCTTAACAGCAGCCTCGACTTTAACGCTAGGCTTTATTGAGGTTGTCATTTCTAATGGGGTGAATATTCTGTCATCGACAATTACTTCAAGGCGTGTTTCATATACACCTTCTTTTACCATCCCCTTCAAAGAAGGTACTTCAACTAAAACTTCACCTGACTGTGTTTGGCCTTCGAAAGACAAGTTAATGCCTCGTGGACCCTCTATGATAAACTGACTCTTAACAGAAGAGTCTTCGGCGCCATCAATCTCTAGAGAGAATGCCAGCTCGTTGTCTGTGTCTAAAAATATATTAAAATCACTCACGTTTCTTACCATCTAAAATTCGAGTTCGCACACCCGGTACTGCCTTAATAAGTATTTCCCTCAAAGCGCGCTTAACATCTTCTGTTTTTAATTCAGCTGCAATTGTTGGTTCAGGTTCATCAACCTTGACAATTTTTCTATTAACACCGGTTACTGGGTACGTCAACTCCTCATCATTGACTTCAATTAATGCTGCTTTGACAATATATAATATCTCGGGAATGTATTTAGCAGCTTCTTTTCCTCTTATAACAGCTCTTTGAACAACTTCAGCGGCAGCGGCAGCGACGGCAGCAACAAATGAGCCGCCGTATCCTTGGGTTACCATCTTTGAGGAATTACCCATACCTCTAGTTACTAAATTTGCAACCACTTTACGCTCTCGTTCT
>MDTB01054250.1_pt1 | contig 10823 bp, 9 predicted proteins | sample 811161 | NCBI WGS metagenome assembly MDTB01 (sample SAMN05326650, study PRJNA326480) | marine metagenome | isolation source: seawater | place: Mediterranean Sea | collected 2009 | reverse complement strand
TATTAAAAAACTCTGCTGCTGAAATATCTGAATTTGATCCTCCTACTCGCACCATTCCTCAATCAATGAATGGTAATTTTATTTTCTCAAGAACTGATCCTGGGTTTGAAATGACGAATGCACTATATCATATATCAAAAATGAAAGATAGAATTGATAGTCTGGGCTATAATCATTTGGTCAATTATTCCATTCCCGTGGATGTTAATGCAATGAACGGATCAGATAATTCAGCTTTTGACCCTGGCACCAACCCACCATCGCTTCTCTTTGGAGAAGGGGGAGTTGACGATGCGGAAGACGCCGATGTAATTATTCATGAATATTCCCATGCAATTTCTCATAGCGCATCACCAAATACTCTTTTTGGTACAGAAAGACAATGTCTCGATGAAGCACTGGGTGATTATTTTGCCTCAAGCTATTCGAGAAACTTAAATTATTTTAATTGGCAAAAAGTATTTTCTTGGGATGGACATAATGAATTCTGGAATGGCCGATCAGCAGTCAATACGCAACATAAAATGTATCCGAATGTAACTTTTTCAGGAATATATGAACACACCGATTTATTTGTAGATCCTTTAATGACACTCTGGATCAACCATGGTCCCAATATCGTGGATAATCTTGTCCTTGAATCAATTCATAACTGGACATCTGGAATGACATTTCCAGTTGCCGCAAATTGGATTTTAGCTGCAGATTCAGCTCTATATGGAGGAAATCACTCAAGCGATATCCATTTACAGTTTGCAAGGTGGAATATTTTAACTCCAAAAGCGAATCAAAAGGAAAGTACAGATATTAGTAAACCAAAGGATTTCCATATTCATACGATATGGTTGATTCCACCTGATTTACAAGGAAAAAGAGCTGAAATATTGTCTTCGAACGCTATGCGTGTATGGTCGGGTGAACTTCCGAAATCAATAAACATGGGATCCTGGAAATCAGGTATATATTATTTAAGAAATTCAAATGGAATATCAAAAATATTACTTCAAAAATGAGGTTTAAGTATGGTGCTTATCTCTGTTGGGACACTGACGGGCTTACCTGTTTTGACTGAGGCAAAAACTAAAACCACTTTCGCTGTAGATGCAAGATCTCCTTTTTCATTAAAAATTTTATTATAAAATTTTATTCTTGTCCCTTTAGGAAAATCAGAAATTGTCGTTTCTACTGTTATTATTTCATCATAGCGAAGTGGAATTCGATAATTAATTTCGAGAGTCGAAACGGGGAGCATAATTCCACTTTTTTCGAGGTCGCGATACCGTATACCGAGATCACGTAATGCCTCTACTCTTCCCATTTCTAAAAAAGCTGAATAATTACCATAATAGCAGTATCCCATCTGATCAGTTTCTGCGTATCGCACTCTAATTTTACATGTTGAAACAACCATTTAAATTCGTATTACAATATTGATTTTGAATTAATTAAATATAATTTTATTGAGCTTCATGCTTGAGTGAAAATAATTGTATGTGCAAAAAAAAATTTAAAATCAATAGTAAAACAATTTTTTTTCAACGGATTTTATCGACACTTTCGCTTACCGGTATGACATCAATTTGAGATTGTCTTGTTTCAATTTGAGTTATCGGTTGAATTATAAGTTTAAATGTAAAGAATTTTAAAGACACATGGAGCACACTGCAGATACCATTTGGCGCAATTGTTTGATTTATGTCCAAGACAATATAAGTCCTCAAGCCTACAAAACATGGTTTCTCCCGATTCGACCACTAAAGCTTCGAGGAAAGGTTATCACCCTTCAAGTGCCAAGTAAGTTCGTCTATGAATGGCTGGAAGCTCACTACATAAAGCTCCTCAAATCGGCAATTACGAAAGAATTAGGTTCAGAAGCCCGACTTGTCTACTCAATAGTAATGGATCAAGATACTGCTCACCTGGATGAGAATAAAGTTGATATTCCGTCATCGAATCGATTACCAATTGAAAATCCTAAAGTTGCTTTACCGGCAAAAATTGGCGGTGACAAAGGAATTAAAAATCCATTTGTGATCCCTGGTTTAAAAAAAGTGAATATTGAAAGTCAACTGAACCTCAATTACACTTTTGAAAATTTTATTGAAGGAGATTGTAATAGACTTGCTCGTTCAGCAGGCTACGCCGTAGCTCAAAAACCCGGTGGAACTTCTTTTAATCCTCTACTTGTTTATGGTGGCGTAGGGTTGGGAAAAACCCATCTTGCTCACTCAATAGGTATAGAAATAAAGGATAGATTTCCAGAAAAAACAGTGTTATATGTTTCTGCTGAGAGATTTACTCAACAATTCATTGATGCAATAAGAAATAATACAAAAAATGATTTTGTTCATTTTTATCAACTTATCGATGTTTTGATAATGGATGATGTCCAATCTTTTAGTGGAAAAGAAAAAACTCAAGATGTGTTTTTTGAAATTTTCAATCATCTTCACCAACAAGGGAAGCAAGTAATTCTCACCTCAGACAGAGCTCCTGTTGATCTTCAAGGTATGGAGCAGCGACTACTTTCTAGATTTAAATGGGGATTATCCGCTGACCTGCAAAGACCAGATCTAGAGACTCGTATTGCAATACTTCGTCAAAAGCTTTATTCGGATGGAATAGAAATGCCAGATGATGTAGTTGAATACCTCGCTTACAGTATAACAAGCAATGTAAGGGAACTTGAAGGAGCACTTATTTCTTTATTAGCTCAATCCTCTTTGAACAGGAAAAAAATTACTGTAGAGTTAGCAAAACAAATGATTGATAAGTTTGTCAAAAACACAACCAGAGAAATTAGCGTAGACTTTATTCAAAAAGTTGTCTGTGATTATTTTGACATGCCCATTGAACTTTTAAAGAGTAAAACACGTAAACGAGAAATTGTCCAAGCGCGTCAGCTGACAATGTTCTTCGCAAAAAAAATGACAAAAAATAGCCTCGCTGCAATTGGTGCGCAGTGCGGAAACAAAGATCACGCGACTGTTTTGCATGCTTGCAGAACAGTAAGTAACCTTGCAGAGACAGATAAACGTTTTAGAGTTTTTGTCGATGACTTGAAAAAGAAATTGACTTTGGTGGGATGATCCCTAGAGCTATTTTATTTGTTTGCCTTGGAAATATTTGTAGATCTCCTGTTGCTCAGGGTACATTTCAGAGTTTATTAATAAAACATCAAGGAGATCAAATTGCGAAAAAGTGGCTGATTGACTCAGCTGGAACCTCTGATTATCACAAGAATGAATCTCCTGACCCTAGATCACAGGAATCCACTGCATACCATGGAATTGATATATCTAATCAACGTTCAAGACAAATTGAATTAAAAGATTTTGAAGAATTTGATTTCATTTTTGTTATGGATTCCTCAAATTATAAAAATGTAATAAAACTCACGGATAATTCTTATTATCAAAAAAAAATACATTTTTTTTTAGATTCTTCTTTTCCCAACGAAAATCGTCAAGTTCCAGATCCATATTTCGGTGGAAGAGAGGGATTTGAAAATGTGTTTCAAATGCTCCATAAGGCCTCTGAGGATTGGATTGAAAGATGGAAACAAGAGGAAAGGATATGAAAAGTTTAGGATGCTTGCACTTAATTCCTGTCCCGATATCTGATCATAATCATGATAATAGTATTTCGATTGGATTATCGGACACAGTAAATGATATACTCGACTGGATTGTTGAAACTCCAAAGACAGCTCGGGCCCAATTAAAAATTATCGCATCAAAAACACCTGTTTCAGAGCAAAGGCTTTATTCCCTGAATAAGCATAAACCACAAGAAAACATCAAAGAGATACTAAAGCCATGTATAAATGGACTAGATATGGGCTTAATATCCGATGCTGGAGCACCAGGTGTTGCTGACCCCGGAAGTTTAGTTGTTAAAAAAGCTCACCAACTAGGAATAACTGTAAAGCCATGGGCTGGACCATCTTCTATCGTTCTTGGTTTAATGGCAAGCGGATTCAATGGCCAAAACTTTACTTTTAATGGATATATTTCAATCAAGAGAACGGAAAGGAAGAATGATTTATTAAAGCTTGAGAGAGACATAAGAAATGGCATCACGCAAATATTTATTGAAACACCATATCGTAATATGCAAACCATAAAATACTTATGCTCCACTCTTTCAAATGACATCGATTTGTGTCTAGCATCAAATCTCAACGGGGAAAACGAGTTAATTCTACGCAAATCAATTTCCGATTGGAAAAAATTTAACAACTTCGAAATATTTCATAAAGTACCTGTAATTTTTATCCTCGGGAGATCTAATGAATAAAAGAAATGAGATAGTCATTATTTGAAATATCATGAAAACAAGGTATCGTACCTTCGTGAAGTGAAGTCAATTGTTGCATTATCAACCCCAACTGGTAGAGGAGCCATCGGGATAATAAGAATCTCAGGACCTGATTGCTTGAGTGTAGTTTCAAAAAATTTACCAACAATAAAAAAATGGGAACCCAGAAAGGCAATTTTGACCAAATTTCAAGAAGCAAACGGAAATATTCTTGATGAAGTTTTATTAATATATTTTTCAGGACCTCATTCCTACACTGGAGAAGATGTTATTGAAATAAGTTTTCATGGGTCGCCTTTTATTTTAGAATCTGCCATAAATGAAATAATAAAAAATGGAGCTGTTTTAGCCAGCCCTGGAGAATTTACACAAAGGGCTTTTCTCAATGGAAAATTAGATCTGGTTCAAGCTGAAGCTGTTGGGGATTTAATCGCATCTGAATCACGCTCTGCACATATGATAGCAATGAGTCAAATGAAGGGCAATGTTTCAAAAATTTTAGAAGAACTTCGTCAAAAACTCATCGATTTTGCAGCACTCATAGAATTAGAACTCGATTTCACCGAAGAAGATGTTGAATTTGCAAACAGGGCTCAATTATCAAATTTAATTACTGAATTGAAACTCGAAATTCAAAAAATGATAAACAGCTTCAATCTTGGAAATGCCATTAAAAGAGGAATTCCATTGATCATCGTAGGTGAACCAAACGCAGGTAAATCGACTTTGTTGAATCGTTTTTTGGAAGATGATCGAGCACTTGTTACTGATATTGCCGGCACTACTCGAGATAGTATTGAAGAGAGATTTAGACTAGGAGATCATTTATTTAGAATTACAGATACTGCTGGATTACGAAAAAGCAACGATAAAGTTGAAAAATTAGGGATTGAACGTTCCTGGCGCCTAATGTCAGAGGGGCATATTATTTTATTTTTAATTGATCCAATAACATCAGTGAAAAAAAACATCCTGGAATTAGAAAAGGATATAAAACTTAAAGCTCCAAGTGCACATTTAATTAAAATTTTAACAAAGTCAGATTTATGGAATGGAGAAAATTATCACTTAGATTACCCTGAATGTATAGAGATTGGTATTGGTTCTGGTCTGAGTCAGATAAAATCAAAACTATCCTCAATAATCAATAAAACCGAATGGAATGGTAATTCTGAAATATTAATTGCAAATATCAGGCATGCCAAGGCCTTAAAGACTTCTCTTGACAGTATTTTAAAAGCTGAAAAGTGTCTTTCCGATGGTTCAAGCGGTGAAATAATATCTTATGAATTACGTGATGCATTGGAGAGTCTTGGAAGCATAACAGGAGAAATCATAGCAGATGATTTATTAAGTAGTGTATTTAGTCGATTTTGTATAGGAAAATGATATAAAATATCTTTATTGCTTGAAATATTTAATACTGTTTTTATCATTTCTTCTATCTTCTATTCTAAAAGCTCAAGTAGAAATACATGTCCTTGGCATTTCCCAGGATGCAGGAAGGCCACAGGCCGGTTGTAATAAAATATGTTGTCTTGATTCTCTCGGAGTCCCTCTTCCCTATGAAATGCCTTCATGCCTTGGTATAACTCTTCCTGATAGCAGCAGCATTCTTGTTGAGGCCACTCCAAGTCTATCAAAACAATGGAACACACTGTCTCAATTGAATTACGACTTAGCGCCTGAAAAAATTTTCATCACACATGCGCACATTGGTCATTATTCTGGGCTTATGTATTTAGGTCGAGAAGCCATGAATTGCAATAATATCGATATTTATGGAGGCCAAAGGTTTACCAATTTTATCAAAAATAATGGACCATGGGATCAATTAGTAAATCTCAAAAATATCCGTTTAAAAAAAGTAAATGCAAAACAAAAAATAGAAATTGGTGATTTAATAGTTCAAGCCTTAAAAGTCCCTCATCGGGATGAATATTCTGAGACTTATGGATATATTTTTAATGGAAAAAATAAATCCCTACTCTTCATACCTGATATCGATAAATGGGCAAAATGGCACCATGATATTGATAGCATAATTCAAACCGTAGATTATGCTTTATTGGATGGAACATTCTATGATCAGTCTGAGCTACCCAACAGAGATATGTCGCAAATACCCCATCCATTTGTTTCAGAATCTATTAATCAATGGAAACTATGGAGTACGGATAAAAAAAACAAAATTTATTTTATTCATCTGAATCATAGTAATCCACTTTTTAATAAAAACAGTAAAGAGTATTCTCAGGTGAAGCAACAGGGATTTAATATAGCTGAAACTGGAATGAAGTTCATATTATAAATTCATTGAATTAAATGGCATGAAAAAGACGTTAAAGACCATATTACTCGGCATCCTATGTTTTATATTTTTCAATTCAGGAAAACACCCCATGCATGTATCAACTGCTGAACTTATATTTTCCGATGTTAATAATGAATGGAGACTTATCAAAAATGTTTTTACTGAAGATATTGAACATGCACTTTCAAAAATGAATGGAAACATGGTCAAACTAGAAGAAATAAATCCGAAAAATCAGGAAATACTAAAACGTTACATCATTTCCAAAATTAAAATCCATAATAAAAATGGGAAGCTAATTGACTATGATATTTACCCTTATCAATACAGTCGTGAATCTGTTGACATTGAAATAAGATTTAAATCAAAAAAAATATTCCGGATACAAGATGAATTCTTATTTGAATTATTCAAAGATCACAGGAATATTTATGCCATTCGTAAGAACCCAAAAAATGGATTTAGTCAACATGAAATGACTAATATCAATTCAACTATATTTATGATTCAATAAATTAAAAAAAACCGACCAACAGGAAATGATGAATTTGACTGATTCTTGATATTCAAAACTTGAAACCAATGACGATTTTAAAAAAAATATTGACATTATACATGTTGTTTACCGGGTTAAGCGGCTTCGGACAAAATGTACCCTTTGATCGCCTGAACACCAGCAAATTCAGGCAACTTTCACATGAACTACCCACACCGAATGAATATCGAACAGCTAGTGGTGCTCCAGGACATTCTTACTACCAAAACCAGGCAAATTATGAAATGAACATTTCCTTGGATGAAAAAAATCACCGAATAAAGGGAGATGAGTGGATTACATATATAAATAATAGTCCCGATCATCTGAAATATTTATGGGTACAGTTAGATCAAAATATTCGCAAACCAGGATCAATGAATGATCTGATGTCTAAAAGATCCTTGCCTGATTCAATAACTCCTGAAAAGGTTTCACAAGATTTTGTTGAAAAATTTGAAGGAGGTTTTCAGATTTCCAATGTCAAAGATCAATCAGGGAAAAAATTAAAATATACCATAGTCAATACTATGATGCGTATTGACCTCAGAACTTCACTTAAATCAGGTCAAACGATAAAATTCCACATTGGTTGGAGTTACAATATTAATGATCGAATGAAAGGTGGCGGAAGAAGTGGTTATGAATATTTTAAAGATGAAGATAACTCGATATACACAATAGCACAATTTTTTCCGCGAATGGCAGTCTATGGTGATGATGTGGGGTGGCAGCATAAACAATTCCTTGGACAAGGGGAGTTCACGCTACCTTTTGGGAATTATAGGGTCTCAATAAACGTTCCTGAGGACCATATTGTAGCAGCGACGGGAGAGCTAATAAATGAATCAGGTGTACTGACTTCAAATCAAAGGAAACGCCTTTCTAAAGCAAGAAAAAACTTTTCAGACCCAGTGATGATCGTAACACAAGAAGAAGCAGAAAAATCAGAACGTGCTGAATCAAAAACAATGTATAAGGGCCGTAAAACATGGTTATTCACGGCAAAAAAGGTTCGTGATTTCGCATTTGCTTCGTCAAGAAAATTCATTTGGGATGTAATGGCTGTAAAAATTGGTGAAAAAGTTGTTACTGCTGAATCTTTCTATCCGAAGGAAGGCAATCCTCTCTGGGAGCAATACAGTACAAGGGTTGTTGCTCATAGCCTTGAGTCCTATTCGAAACACACGATCGATTATCCATATCCAAGAGCTATTTCGGTTCATACTGACGATATAGGTATGGAATATCCTATGATTTGTTTTAATGGAGGAAGACCGGATAAAGATGGAACATACAGTGAGGCGACTAAGTATGCAATGATCGGTGTCATTATTCATGAAGTGGGTCATAATTTCTTCCCAATGATCATTAACTCAGATGAAAGACAGTGGACGTGGATGGATGAGGGGCTAAATACCTTTGTTCAATACTTATGTGAACAAGAATGGGATATTAATTACCCCTTTCGAAGAGGTCCTGCCTACAAGATTGTTGAATACATGAGATCTCCAGCATTGAATATGGTTCCAATAATGACGAACTCAGAGAGTATTCTTCAATTTGGTCCTAATGCCTATGCAAAACCTGCAACAGCACTAAACATTCTTCGAGAAACTGTTTTAGGAAGAGAATTATTCGATTATGCTTTCAAAACATATTGCGAACGCTGGGCTTTTAAACATCCCGCCCCTGCAGATCTTTTCAGAACTATCGAAGATGCTTCTGGGGTAGATTTAGATTGGTTTTGGAGAGGATGGTTTTATACTACGGAATATGTGGATCTAAAATTATCAAAAGTGCGAATCGCAGAGATTCCTACCACATATCCTGAAAAACTAAGGAGACAAAGAGAGCGAAAATTTGAAAAGGATAAAAAAAGACACATTGGTAGAATCAGAAATCAAAAAGAACTAAAACCAACAATTATAGATAGAGTTCCTGAAGCTATTGATTTCTACAATAATTTTGATAGGTACCAGATAAGTCCCCGCGAAAAAAAAATCCTGAGTTCACTTGGGAACGAAGCCTCAAAGTGGCCAGCAGGATACCTTCATGTAATAGCAATAAATAACATTGGAGGGATAATAAGTCCTATAGTTATTGAATTTACTTTTGAGGATGGTTCAAAAGAAGTTCAACGCTACCCTGCAGAAATTTGGTTGAGAAATGAGAATGAATTTACCAAGACTATATATTTTCCAAAAAAAGCAGTTAAAATTGAGATTGATCCATATTTGGAGTTAGCAGATTGCGACACATACAACAACATATGGCCTACTGATGTAAATTTCCATCTCGAAGTATTTCGACCGAAAAATGATTGGGAAAAATATATGAGCAACCCAATGAGAGATTCAAAAAATGTAAAATCTAAACAAGAATATGAAAAAAATTGAATTACAAAATCCACTAATTCTTTTATTGATTCTGGGATTTTTTTTTAGTTGTCAAAGCCCCGAAGATTCTTCTGAACAAATAGAAATAAACAAATCAGAGTTTGTAATAAAAAATTCATACGATAATGATCTAATTGGACAGTATTTAAGAATTAAGGATGCCCTCGTAGCGACTGATACCGTAGAAGCCGCTAATGCTGCGAAAAACCTGAAGAATATTCTCTTAAATGAGGAAAACTTAATAGAGCTATCACATGATTCTAGTAATATGAATTTCATAATCGAAGAAATCATCGATAATAGAGATATTAAAAGTAAAAGAGTCTCATTTCATGAATTATCTAAATCTCTGATCAAGGAACTTAAAAACAATAGTATTGAGACCAAAGAAGGTCAAGATATTTATATTCAGTTCTGCCCAATGGCAATGAATAATAAAGGAGCTATTTGGCTTTCAGCCGAGTATAATGTTTTAAATCCTTATTATGGCAAGACTATGCTGAAATGTGGAGTAGTTAGAGACACCATTTAATTGTTTTCAAAAATTGATGATAACTTTCCTATTCGCTAATTAAAAAAGGGCAACAAGAAGTTTTGGGTTTTTTATTTTTACCGTATGACCAAAGTGATTGCAATTGCAAACCAAAAAGGTGGAGTGGGAAAAACAACCACAGCAGTAAATCTTGCATCCTCTCTAGTTTTTTTAGAGAAACGAGTCCTTCTAATTGATGCAGACCCTCAAGCTAATGCAACTTCAGCTTTAGGATTATCTCCTGATCAAATAAAGTATGGATTGTACCACGTTCTGGTTGAAAAAATATCTATATCAGATGCAATTTATCCATCAAATCAAGAGAACTTATCAATAATACCCTCTCAACTTGATCTCGTCGGGGCAGAAATTGAGCTAGTAGACAAAGAAAAAAGAGAATTTCGATTAAAATCTGCTATCGAAGAAATTAAAGCGGATTATGATTATGTGATTGTTGACTGTGCACCTTCTCTTGGCTTACTTAGTCTGAACTCCTTAACAGCATCCACAAATGTCTTAATACCAATTCAATGCGAGTATTTTGCACTTGAAGGTCTAGGCAAATTATTAAACACAATTCGAAGTGTGCAAAATCTGCAAAATCCAGATTTAGAGATGGAAGGTATTCTCTTGACCATGTATGACTCTCGTCTAAGATTAAGTAATCAGATTGTTGAGGAAGTTCGACAACATTTTCAAAACTTAGTATTCGATACGATTATT
>MDTB01044485.1_pt1 | contig 10823 bp, 10 predicted proteins | sample 811161 | NCBI WGS metagenome assembly MDTB01 (sample SAMN05326650, study PRJNA326480) | marine metagenome | isolation source: seawater | place: Mediterranean Sea | collected 2009 | reverse complement strand
TCCTTTCGTTGTTTTGCTCAATCCATCCTTCAGCAAGGAAGAAAGGTTGACTGTAATAAGCCGATGCCTGTCCTAGATCTGATTTAACACTTCTGCCTTCATCACCGTGTTTAACGATTGGACCTTGAGCTTGCAAATTGATCGCATATCTAAAATTTTTTCCTCCAGCTGAGACTGATAGGTTGTTCCAATCCGCTCCCTTGAGATACCAATCGTCTATCCATGCCTCAAAAGGTTTAGTTAGTACGTTCGCTTGTGAAACCCCGCCCCGTGCTAATTTTTCTTCAGACAGGTGAAAGTTTTTCCCAGTTACCGCGGCGTGTCCCATCCAAATTTGAGAGCTGTTCCACTTCTTTTTATCAGTTTTGGGTTCAAGAGCTACTCGAAATAAAGTCCACTGAACTCCGAATGTGTTTCCATGTTGGTCCTTCAGGTTAGCTGTTAAATACCACCATTCTATTCTGTATTCATTGTGAGTGCCATGATCGCTGGGAAAGTTAAGTGAAAGGGTTTCTCCGATCATAGGAAATAATGCCTCGGTATTACTATCGTTATTTATAATTTGGCAATTGGCCAAACTGCTCATTATGATAAAAGTACTCGACAAATTGAACATCCAAAGTAGTAGCTTATGTATCATATTGAGAAGCCTTCAGCAGTTCTGCCGGGGAAGCCATAGCTAATCTTACTGAATGTAAAGCCGTAGCGATAAACGTGATTATTACCGTTGTAAAACAAAGTGAAATCCATTGCTGAGGAAAAAAGAATATTGGTAATTTCCAACCAAAGGCCTCAAGGTTTATATAATTGGTCAGTATAAACACCACTGTAATACCAATGGGTATAGCAAATATGAAAGTCAAAGTGGCGAGCCATAATGAGCGTGAGGTTTCTAGAATTGCAAGAGTTTTACGTTGTGTACCAATACACCATAGCGGAGCAAGCTGTGCGTACCGATTATCCCCTAAAGTCGTAATGGATGTAAAAAGGGCCACCCCAGCAATCCCAAGAGTTAAAATTGAAAGAGCTGAAGTTATGGTAAATGTTTTTTCAAAAATGCGTGTAGACAGGTTTTTAATTTCGGTCTGATCTGTTATAAAGATATCCTCACTCGAAAATCGTTCAACTAACCGTTGTTTTACTTTAAATATCTTGTGTTTTGGTAGACGTATAGCAAAGTTCAATTCTGGTTCATTCGGAAAGTATTGTCTGAAAAGTTCCAGCGGTAGCATCACCTGTCCTTTTGGGTTCCCATAATCAGAGTAAATACCAATTATCGGAAGGTTGATGGCCCTACCTCTTTTGGACTCAAAGAAAATGTTGTCAGAGATTTCCAGGTTCAACCGCCTTGCAAGTTGCTCATTAATCAAAACCCCTTTTTTTTGTTTAATTTTTTTCCAAGTATCATTGCTTTTACTAAGGAGTGGCCAATGATCTGTATAAGTCTCGTGAGGAATAAAACCGTAGATATCTGAAGGTTCATCAAAGATATTTTGAGAAATCTTTACAATTGGAAGTATTGCTTCAACCTGATCCCTCAAAAGCATTTGTACTTTTTGTGACACAGCGACATTCGAAGCTTTGACATACAGTTCTGAAGCTAAGCGTTGGTCTAACCACCCGTTAAAAGTTTTTCGAAAGCTCTCTACCATGCCGCCAACCCCGATGTTAATTGCAAGCGCTAGTAGGAGGGCCATCAAGCTTACGGAGAGACTTCCAATTTGTTGTTTGCAGTCTGCAATAAACCATCTCACTAATGGTGATTTAAATTTATATTTCAGCAAAATTGAAAATACATACCAAAGAAAAAGTGGTAGTAATAGCGTTGTAGTGACCAAGATAGATCCTAGTAGTAGAAATGCAGTGATTATTCCCGATCCGAATAGGAATAAGTAAATCATTAAAATGAATACTATGAAAGAAGCTATAAATTGGTACCTCAAATTAGCTTTTGCGTTTTCGAACCAGACAATTTTTTTTGCCGAATCGATGGGGTTCAAAGTTAAACTTTTCCACAAAACAGGAACTGAAGAACAGATCGCACCCGAAGTAGTGATGCTTAGGCTACTAAACCAAAACATACTATCGATTGACAAGCTATTTTTAAGATTTGCACCAAATAGTCCATTCAGGGTCATTGCAACATCTGGTAGAAGAGCCGATGCTAATAGGTAACTAAATATGACACCAAGAACCCCCGAAATAATAGCAATTATTAGGATTTCAAGTACCATTAAAGTGGCAATTGAAATTGATGAAATACCTAAACTTCTTAACCCTTTTAAAATACCCTTTCGTTGCTCAAACGCTAAGTTTACTGCTGAAAAAACAATAAACAGGGCAACAAGATAAGACAAAAATCCAAATGCTGTTAAATTAAGGTGGAAGCTTTTAGTGAGTCGATCTAAATCGCTGGTACTTTCGTTGAAATGGATTTTTAGTTTCCTATCGCTAATCAATTTAATATTTTCTGGTATTGGTCCCACGATCTGTAAACTCGTCAACTTATTTTCTTTCTCAAGAATTCGTTGCGCAATCGAGATATCCATTAAGGCAAAGCCTTCTGGGAAATTGTCTAACTGCTGAATAGTGTTAAAGTTCTTAAGTTTTGTAAGTATACTTGCTGTTTCAGGGCCTGCTAATATAACGCGGGTTCTGCGCAAGAATTCGTTTGGGGTTAATTCTTGGGGAAAAAAAGTCGACATCATTTCTGGTTTTAGACTGAGAGGATCGACTCCTATTACTCTGATTTTAGTGCTTTTTGTTTTTGTTTGCACCTGAAGATCTCCCCCAACTCGAGGAGTTACTAGCCATCCTTCTTTCCGCAGTTCACCGAAATAGTCATCGTTAAAATCCAAGCCATCCTTTGATATGAGTATTTTTTCAGCTGATATTGAAGAAATTGTTTGGGCGTCTGAGTAAGCTTTTTTTGCCTCAGTATTGATAAGGTGTACACTATTCCAGAGTGCGGTAGCCGCGATTAATCCCACCATCATTAACAAAAGTTGAAGAGGCTTCAGCCTCCAATGTTTTATTAGAGAAAAAAAGGCAAGAAAATGCTGGTTACAAGTCATTTTTCTTAAGCTTTCCCTTATGCAAGATTATTTGTGCCTTTAGCGACGTCGCAAATAATTGCGAGTGCGTGGCGACTATTAAAGTAGTTTTGTGTTTATCTACTAATTTTTTTAGAATCTTAATTACACTGCTCGTATTTTTTTCATCAAGATTACCTGTAGGTTCATCGGCTAAAATTACCGATGGTTTGGCGACAACTGCTCTTGCTATTGCCGCGCGTTGCTGTTGACCTCCAGAGGTTTGCTCAGGGTATTTTTCTAAAATATCCTCAAGTTTCAGAAGTTCTATCGTATTTTTAACATATTCTGGGTCAAAAGAACCGATGATTTTTGAATGAAATTCAATGTTATCTTTCATAGATAAGCTTGGAATAAGGTTATATTGTTGAAAAATTACAGCCAGATTTTCTCTACGAATCTTCGCTCTTTCAGATTCACTTGAATGCCAAATATCTGTATTTTGAAATTCCACTGTTCCAGAAGTTGGTGCCTCTAATCCAGCCATAATATGTAAAAGAGTACTCTTGCCACTACCACTTTCTCCTAATATGGCTAAACTCTCACCTTTGGAAACTGAGAAATTAAGATCCTTCAATACTTCGATGTTTCCTTCCGAGGAACTAAAAGACTTTGACAAGCTTTTAAGACATAGCATCGAGCTTAGTTCACCGTTACCAAATATTTTTTTAGGATCTCTTCTGGAACAATTGATAGTGCCAGGTAATTGGTCGAGGCTCCAAAAACCATTGGAGCATAACCGTCCTTTTCTGCCTGCAACCATCTGGAAGCGCACAGACACCAGTTGTCCCCTGCGTTAAGACCTTCAAAGCCAAATTCTGGTCTAGGGGTTGAAAGATCGTTTCCTTTGCTTTTAGAATAACGTAAAAAATCTTCTGTCATTTCGGCGCAAACAGTATGGCTTCCAAAATCTAGTTGGTCAGTATTACAGCACCCATCTCGAAAGAATCCAGTCATCGGGTCTATTGAGCAAGGGGCTAACATTTCACCATATATATTTAGCTGTGGCTTGACAGAAGTGTCTTCGGGCATAATACTTATCTCTTCTACAGTTGGGTTAGAATTAAGGTGAAAGAAACGGATGTCAATGATTAAGTCAACACCTACTTGGTCGTTTTTTTGTTTTGCGTCTTATGTTTGTATATCGAACCACCGTCAATTTGGTAGGGAATGATACGCAGTGTTCAATAAAACTGTTTACTCTGACGAAAATTCAAACAGAAACTATTGTCCTGCTCTAGAGGAAAATTTGTCTTGTGAAGTTTTGATTGTGGGGGGCGGGTTGGCTGGTCTTAGTTTAGCTTACCAGCTCACCCAGCAGGGCCAGGATTTTATTTTAATTGAAGCGGAAAGAATTGGAGATGGTGCATCTGGTCTTAATGGAGGTTTTTGCTCCCCTGGTTGGTCAGTGGGAATGAGCAATTTAGTCAAAAAATACGGGTATGATGATGCCAAGGCTTTTTATGATGTTTCGTTAGAAGGTTTGAGATGGGTTCACGCATTTAAAGATAAAAGTAGTTTTAAATCCATGGATTTAAAAGTTGGCACTGTAAGCTTATCGCTTCTGAAAAGTGAGGCTGACGCTCGCGATTCTTTTCTCAAAAGTGAGTTTAGTTTTCACAAATGTGCCCATTTCATTTCAAAAAAAGAATTGGCTAATTATGTAAAATCGCCTGAGTATCGGTCAGGAGTTTTTTTGGAGTCAGGGTTCAGCTTCAATCCTTTAAATTTTTTACTTGCTTTAAAAAACGAAATAATTTTCAAACGCCCCAAAACAATTTTTGAAAAAACAAGAATGATGGGTTTTTTTGAAACTAATAATGCTTGTCAAATTTACCTAACTAATGGGTTCTCAGTCAGAGCCGATAAGCTAGTTATTGCTACGGGAGGTTATGGGGGATCTGAGTGTGGGTTCTTAAGAACGCGTTGGTTGCCGATAACGACTTCTATTGCGGTTACATCGCCTTTGTCGGCAGCTGTAAGAAAATATATAAATCCGAACTTTGCGTTTAGTGATGATCGACGGGCAGGAAATTATTTTCGATTAGTTTCAAATGATCGATTACTGTGGGGACGTGGTATAAACGCTCTTCGGTGTCCTGACCAGAATGCGCTTAAAAACATGGCTCGAAGTGATTTAAAAAGATTTTTTCCTGGCCTTAATGATTTGGCAGGTCAAAATCTTTTAGGTTTTGATTTTGTTTGGTCCGGTAAAATGGCTTATTCCAAAAGTATGATGCCATATGTTGGAAAACTTACATCACGAATTTATGCATTGACGGGTTTTGGTGGCCATGGAATGAATACCGCCCCAGCAGGAGCAACAGTTTTATGTGAATATTTGTTGGGCTTATCTGACAGAATACGAATTTTTAGCAAGATTCCTTTGCATTGGAATGGATACAAGTTTGGTCCCATTGCTGCGGAGACAGTATACCGATTCATGGCGGGAAGGGACGTTCTCAATCAAGCTATTTTGCGCTTTAAAAAAAAATAATCTGTTAATTGTTCTGTCCTGCCGACGGGATAATCTCGTAACCCGTAGTCTCTGGTTCGTTATCTGTAATTTCAGAAGGAAATCCTGGTGCCAAGATCTCCAAACCAGTTTGTTTCTCCAATAGAGATATAATTGATGGTGAGTTTGCTCTAAGTCCTAACTCAGCAATAGCGTTTTTCACAATTTTGTTTAGGAGTGGAGAGATTTGCAGCGGCACACTATTTTTTGTAGCGAGGTCTTGGAACAAGGAAATATCTTTATGTACCAAATCCAATGTGAAATTAATGTCTCTGCTCCCGTTTAAGATTACTTGACTTTCGGTTTCGTGTACAAAAGAATTTCCTGAGGATATCTTTATTGCTTCAAAGGTTGTATTTAGATCTATCTTAGCTGCTTTCATTGCGACTAATGCCTCGCAGCAGGCGACAAGGTGCGTGGTTGCTAAGAAATTAGTCATAACTTTCAATGTTGAAGCACTTCCCAATGGACCAGTATGCAGAATTTGTCTTCCGAGAACACACAAAACTGGTCGTATTTTTTTAAATACGGTTCGGTCGCACCCAGCGAAGATTGAAATATTTCCGGTAGCAGCCCTATGACATCCGCCTGATACTGGACAGTCTGCTGCCAACATGCCCTTTTCAAGAAATTTTGCAGCCAATCTTTTGACCTCAGAGGATTGCGTCGTGCTCATCTCAATCCAAACTTTTTTTCGCGACGCTCGTTCTAAAACTCCATTTTTCCCCTCGATAACCTTTGCAGATATCTTTGGCGATGGAAGGCAAGTAATTATTATATCCGAATTAGAAGTGAGGGTCGCTGGATCATCTTGCCAGATCCCTCCATTTTTGATGAGAGCCGCCCCTGCTGATTTTTTTAGATCATACAAGAATGTAGGAATTTTATTCCTTATAAGTGTACTCGCTAATTTACTTCCAACGTTGCCAAGACCAATAAATCCGACTTTCACTAAATTCCCCTAAACTATCAATTTTCAGTTAAAAATGTTTTTCACTGCCCTGAAACCTGTTTATGTCAACGAGTATAAGCGTTTTGGATATTTTTGCTAATAAATAACACATAAACTGTATCGGAGATATCCGTTATTTGCTGCGCCTGATAATTGCCTTCAGTATAGTTTGAAGACACGGATTGAGTTTAAAATTTTAAGGTTATTCAAGTAGTATAATTTAACAATTTTTGATCAAAATTCAAAAAAGTATTTTGTCAAAATAGCCTTTTACATCAAAATGTAATACTAACATTACTTTGCTCAGATTATTTAAGTTACAACAAATTTTTTTATTCTTAGGTCAAATTACAGTTGACTTGTTTGCTTAAAATGAAAGTTTATTTTTTGAATCATTGCCGATGCTAATATCGAAAGCTTTATGGGCATATTTTTCCACTTTGTCAGCGGTTATAAGGCCCAATCTCAACTTTTTACCAGTTTTTGGACTTTTTACACTGATCCTCGGACCATTCGGATCAGGAATCCATTTCTCCGACCATTCACTCAGCGCCAATAAGGTATTTATTAAATCAAAGCATTTTTGCGTCGGTTTATAAATTGATCGCTTTGCTCCATTTGGAATTACTTTTTTTGCCAAACCATTTTGTTCCATTTGCCGTAAACGTTGAGTGAGAAGGTTTCGTGATATTTTTAAGCTTCGTTGTATGTTATCAAACTTATTTATTCCGTTCATCAGGTCTCGCGCGATTAATAGTGTCCATTGTCCGCCTAAAACGGCCATTGCCTGAGCGATTGCACAGTTGTGGCCTAAATAGTTTTTTTGACTCATTTGACGCTCATTCTCTACATTCTTGTTAGATGACTCAACCAGTCCTCGAAATAAACACAAGTATAGGGTATACTAACTTTACCATACGTCAACAATTTTTCATAAATTTCTTTAAGTTGAATTGATTTTATCTACAGGTAGTGTTTTTGACGCTAATTGACAGTGTTTGTAATTTTTAAATCGTCGCTTAGCAAATATTTCGTAAATATGACGCAATGCAATCTTTATAATCGGAAGTGACACAAAGTGCCCAAGTAATTTCCAGTATCGTAAATTCTTCCATATCAGCGCAAAAGCGTCAGCGCCTATGTGCACCTGTTTTTTATCATCTACCGCGTGTAAAAAAAGAAGTGCCTGAGCCTGCGTAATATTAAAATCAATCATTGCGTCGGGATTTGCTGCTACGTCAATCCATTTAAACTCTTCGGTTGAGGAAACAGTTTTGTAGTAATTAATTTCCTTTGAACAATAATTGCAAGCGCCGTCGAAATAAACTGTTATCATTTGTATAGTGTCCTATTGTTTCCTAAAATATACATAGGCTAAAAAAAAAGTATTGCAATGCGGTGTAATTTGTGATTCTCTTAAATCATAAAAGACAATTTAAGTCTTCCTCCCCAGAAGGACTAGGCGTTGGTATCGAGCAGCGCCCTTTTTTTCAGATGGTGTATGGAGGTGAAGGGTTTTAAAGTTGTTTTGATCATTAGCACCGATATCAGCAGCTTTCAAAGATGCAATTAAGTTTTGTCATTACGTACCTTTTGGTAAAATTAGTAAAGTATGGTAAAATTAGTGAACTAATTTTTCACAAACAAAATTAACTTTAATTGCTCTCGTTACAAAGGTGTAATGGATGTTTTATGTACTAGCGGTTAAAAATTTTTTGAGCCAAGTTCACTTAAGTTCGCTTCTTTTAGTGTTTACATTTCTTTTTACAACTTTTTCCTTCGGCGCAAATATTACCAATTTTGGGCAATGGAGAAACCTCAATTCAATATCAAAAACTGTTTACGTAGCTGGTGTAATTGATACTTTTGTAAAACCTCTGACCCAGTCACGTGGGCACGAAACATTTGTTACCAACTTTGAGTCTTGCTTAAGAGCGTTCAACCTTACAATTACTGATATTGTTCAGATGATTGATAATTTTTATCTGAATAATAAAAATTGGGGTTTGTCTCCTCAAGAAGCAATTAGATTTCAATTAGTGAACGGACATTGTTTTCATTTTTTAAACAAAGAGTAATTTATTCATAATGAATAATAGAAAGGCATTGCTTAGGCAAATCCTCCATAGTAAAGTTGAGAGCGTTTTTCTTGGGCTTTGCTTTCTTCTGCGGCTTTTCTGATGGTTTATAGGGTTCTAAAGCTGTTGTCACCCACCAAGTTAGAGTATGGTCGCAACCGTCGCGTGATTGTGAAATATCGGGGATGCTTGGCCTCTGAGGAATACACTCTGACGATAGAGGAGGGCAATGTAACCTAATATGAAAATGTTGATGATGACCTCCTAGTGGTCGCACCTTTTGTAACCAATTCCTATCACCTTTGGCTCGTTCACACATTGAGATTTTTGCTGGAGCAGTTATAAAAACTCTATCAACTGCCTTGTCCAGTGCCACAAACTTTAGTATTTCCATATGTTTATCTGTCCAATTACTGTTTGTCTGTTTGTGATCCCGTGTTCTCACAGAGATTGGTTTTACTGCTTTGAGTTCATCGCTCGTTAAGCCCATTCTTTTTGGTTGAGTTAGCCATATATCAACATCCAGACCCATCTGATGGGATTTGTGACCGTAGGGCATTGGACCGCCCCGTGCTTGAGAGATATCTCCAATGAATAAACCAGTCCACCCTAAATCAGCGGCGGCTTTACTTACGCGCTTTACAAGCTCAATTGTTTCGGGATGACCCCAATTACGGTTTCGTTTTGGATGAAGTACTTGCCAGTTTGGGCCATTAAATGGTAATGATATTGCCCCAGCGAGACAACCTTTTGCATATGATCCGATTGCGCTAGCGTCAGTTTTTGTAGGATTCTTCAGTTTACTAAAGATTTTGTTTGCTGTTTGATTTTTTTTTGGATCGTGAGAATATGTTGCGCTACCAGTTAGTACAATAATTGCTGTAACCAAAAAAAATAGCGACCAACTTCTGTTTAAAAATACCTTGAATGATGATAAAACTAACAATTAAATTCTCCGTTTTAATAATGAAATAACGTCCCTTTATCCAGTTTTGATACTTCAGCTTTGGAAAGTTTCACCATGTCCCAAGCAAGTACGGAATTACTAGATAATATTGGTAATCTAAATTTTTCTTCCGCAAGCGGAATAATTGATTCACATTTCAAAGACGTACAGGATATGAATACAGCATCTAACTTATCTGACTGGGCCATTAAAGTCTCAATCGCATTAAAAATTGATTTTGGAGAAATGACACCAACTATTGAGTCTTTATCTTCAGAAAAAGTAGCGGCGTTAGTGACCTCAAAGCCAGCCTCACTTAAGTGTGAGCACATTTTGTATGCGATCTCAGAGATATATGGAGCAATGTAGCCAATTTTTCTTTTGCCAAGGGCTTTTAAAGCTTTTTTAACGGCTAACATGGGTGTCGTGACATGATCTGTAATTACTTTAGATTTTACTATTTTAGCGATTTTCTCATCACCGATAAGTAGTGATGCGGATGTGCATCCATACCCGATTACGTCGAATTTGTGATTATTGGGAAATAAATTTAAAGACGCTCTAAACTGGTTCTCCATTGAGGATAGATTGCTTGCTGTTACTTTATCATCGCAGGGTATTCGTGTGTTTAAAAGGGATATTTTTTTTTTCTCATTTTCATCCTGTGACAAGAATTTTCTAAATTCCGTTTCAATAGTTAAATCAGTTTCAAGGACTATTAATCCCATTTGTTTGGTTCTGTCCTCGTTGCTAATTGTTGAGAAAGGGACGTTTATAAATTCAAGCTTTTCCTTTGAGAGTGTCGCCATTAGATTCTCCGTTAAAATTTTTTAAAAAATACTTCAAGGTTTTTTCTTAATTATGCTGCTAGTTAATTAATGATTTTAAGTTTTCTGCTCCTTGGTTTTGATAAATATTCAAAGCCTTTCTCTGTAACAAAAATGTTTTCTTCTGCAACCATTAGGAAGTGCTGGTTTCCATAAACTATCGATGGCTCTATGGTAAGGGCCATCCCAGGCATAATTATGGTCTCATCCCATGAAGTGTGAGATGGTGGTTCAGTAAGTTGAATTCCCAGCCCATGACCTAGCCTTCCAACATCATCGACCTTTAAATCTGATGGGTCGATACTAGGATAGAGAACTTGACTCATTGTATGGAATAAGTCTTTTGATCGGGTTACACCTGGTCTGATGCTTCGTACAGCTGCATCAGTTGCATCAATTAGTTTTTCATGAGC
>MDTB01238238.1_pt1 | contig 10824 bp, 15 predicted proteins | sample 811161 | NCBI WGS metagenome assembly MDTB01 (sample SAMN05326650, study PRJNA326480) | marine metagenome | isolation source: seawater | place: Mediterranean Sea | collected 2009 | reverse complement strand
CTCTTGTACTACAAAAATATGGAATTTAAGAATTTATTTTTGAATATTATGCCTATTGTTAGGTATTAATATATATGCTATAGATCTATATGCAACAAATGGGTTGGATTAGTGGCTAAGACAGTATTTTACGGAAGCAGCAGTTCTACATTACAGCCTATCGGTCATCAGCTAGTGCAGGCCAAGAAAGCAGGGTTTGTCTTTGATGACGTTCTCGCTGAAGATACATCTGCGTCAGATTTACAATTACCTTTTTATAAAAGAGAGACTGGAAAACGTTTACTTGATCTCTTGAGAAGTGGAGATGTTTTAGTTTGTTTTTGGATTGATAGATTTGGGAAAAACTATGAGGAAATTCAAAGAAACATCCGTTTATTTCTAGACATGGGTGTCACAGTTAAAACTGTCATCAACGGAATTATTTTTGATGCGAACCCAAAAGATAAAATGACTAAAGAAATCCGGGATGCACTGCTATCTTTCATGTCTGCACTGGCAAAGGCGCAAGCGGTGGCATGGAGGGAAGCGCAGGCGGCCGGGATTGCTCGAGCACAAGCTGGAAACAAACTAGCTTATAAAGGTAGAAAACCAATTTATAATAAGACACAGGTTACCCAGATTATGGAAATGTTTGGCAATGGTATTGGTGTAAATCAGATTGCGAGGAAGATAGGTCTTAACAAATTTGCGGTTTCCAGGATAACTCGTGATCATGTTGGAGCTTTAGCTAAATTGGCTAAATGGGAAGACCAGGTGGAAACTGTGATAACCGATGAAGGGAGGATCCCGAACCTTGCAGACTGGGTTACCAAGTATTCTCGAGCTTATGATTAAACAGGCGGTAGTGAAGGCTACAAGAAATCAGTTGAGACCGCATGAGCGCTCCCAAATATATACCGCCGGAGATTTTAAAATAGATTTCCTCTTCCCTTGGGTAGATCAGGCAAATTGTGTACTGCGTCATCACAAAGATTTTATATTTCACACAGTTAGGATATTCCAAAATATCAAATGATGGAATATTTAATTGGGATAGAACGTAGAAAAAATCTTCATTTCCAATTTCAACTGCTTTTTTGGTGGGTTGGGCCGGTCCGTGTAAGAAATTTGGATGAAGCTGCTTTTGAACTTAAATCAATGGTTTTGTTTCCCAATACAATTGCTCCGATATTCCAGCGCGTATTCTTTGGCATATTTTGGTTTTATTGAATAAGTGTCCTGAAGTAGTTCAGTGTAATCGGAAAGAAATAGATCTGAGTACATCCCACCATTAGTAGTGGTCGAAGCAGCTTTCGAAACACTTGAAAGTTCTTTTTTTATTTCTGTCAACTTGCGTCCAGTTTTCACTTTCTTTGCAGCTAAATAGGCTAAATTAGCTAATGACTTGCAGTGAGTCACACGTTCAGCAACGTCCATTGCACTGTCGGCTCTCAAAATGTCACCTAATGAGACCGCAGCCAAAGTAATGCAAATCAGTGACTTTTTTTTCATAGGCACTTCTCCGGTATTTAGAATCCTCGTTAACCCTTTAATTTTAACTAATCAGGCAGTCTAAATAAATGACTTATATAATTGACGGGAGTTTCTTGGAGTTGTGGATAGAATTATCAAAAGAAGATATAAATTTGGTAAAGATTTTAAGATAGGTGGAAGAAATGGAGATTTAAATTTTTCAACGCAAAATTCCTTCTTTGTGTTATAAATGATCTTCATATTGATTTTCGTCATTTAGCGCTTTCTGACTTCATAAACGCTCACGTGTTCAAAAGAGATGCTGTGTGCAAATAACCAAAATTCTATTAATTGCTCACCTCGCAAATATAGTATGTCGTCGATTGAAATTCATGATGAGACGAATAATTCTTTGTTTTTAAGCTTGCCGGAATTATTTGAAAAGCAGCATCAAAACCACAAGATATAAAAATGTTCCGATCGTGTCCCCAACTACCTAGGCTAATTGAGTTGCAAGACTGTTTTCTGGCAATTTTACACCCTCTAAGATGGTGTTGTGTCCAACAGAATTGAATATTGAGGGCAAGAATCCAACAATTACTAGTTGTCGCCATACTGAAAATCCTAATTGCCAATTTGTCGCCAAAAGCCGATTCCGGCTAGACTTAGTAGATAGAAAGACATCCAAGCTATGGTCCTAGTTAACAGCTAAAACAACTGCATAGCTTGGCCATTTTGTTCATCAGAAACAATTGAAATTTGGGTGACAAAATTTGGAATTAATAGATAAGGAATTGACTTCCAGCGAAATAACCATGACATTCTGACTCTGCCACCATGCTCGGGAATAGTAATGCCGCGAACGGCGTTAAAGGTGGAAGCATAGTTGCTTGTATTGGGACAATTATCGAAATCAAAACAGAGAAATGACATACGCAGTCATTACCAACCCTGCATAAGCTAGATTTTCCTCAAGCGCATCGCGCCGTCATTTTCCTTCCATTCAAAAACGGTAAAATATAGATTTAGGTAATCGATACTTTGAAGAAGAGATATCGACTGCCGGATCGGTCGCAACCAAGAACAGAATATTGGCATAAAAATCTATGATTTATATCAAAGAAGTCTTCCAAATTTTTCCACTAAAAGTTCGATTTTAAGACAAATATAAGAAGATTGGACCAATAAGCTTAATTAAACGTTCATTAAAGTCAAATATCCAGAATTGAGCTATTATTTATAAGGTGTAATTTAGCTCTGCTCTATTGGGTGGGTGACTTGTTATTTCATTTTAAAGCCTTGAGCGGTGAGAAACCCACGCATGTGAGGTCTTGCTTCCTTTTGCAGCAATTCTGTCATTTGCCCACTCCAAGTTTGCGATTTCTGATTATCGCTGCGGTTTTCGTAGTATTTTTTTAGAACGCGATCATAGGCTGCGATTTCTGATGCATCTCCCTGGGAATTATAGTTGTTTTCTTTCAGTACCACAGAAATAGGTAAACGGGGTTTCACTGCAGGATCTTCAGCCGGATAGCCAATACACAGGCCAAACACTGGATAAACGTTTTGGGGCAAATGGAGTAGATTGCTGGCAGCTTTTGGGTTATTTCGGATTGCACCGATATAGCAGATACCCAATCCAACAGACTCAGCCGCCACCACTACATTCTGCGCATAAAGAGCGGCATCAACGGTTGATACGATGAATTGTTCGGTGAAACCTTCAGTTGCCGTTTGCCCGTTACCTTCACAGCATTTTTTAGATCGATTGAAATCAGCACAAAATATCAAAAACTCGGCTGCGAATTTAACTTGCTCTTGATTGCCCGCTATCGATGCTAACTGTCGGCGTATTTCATGGTCTGTAATTCGAATAATGGTTACAGCTTGAAAGAAACTTGAACTAGCAGCGGATTGACCCGCTGAAACCAACAGATTCAATAAATCTGCATTTACTGGATCATTTCGAAATTTTCTGATTGATTTATGTTTTAGTAGACTTTCAATCGTTTGGTTCATACTTGCCTCCTGCGAAACCGTTTGACGTTGATAGTATTAGATTTCTAAAGGTTAAAACACAAAAAGTAGGCTAAAAACTTTTCCAATCTTCAATTATGTCTGACTCGAAAAGGCATCGTCACGTAAGGTAAATTTTTTTCATTAACCTGAGATTTAAATTCGTCTATGCGCTTGCGAATGGGCCTATGCAGGATCTTCACTTATCTTGGTTACGGCCTTATACCATTTGCAAAGTTTTACTCTGTAAGTGCATTTTTTACTCAGATAACTTGCATAGTGTATAAGTTTCGAATTGGACTGGGAAATATTGAACAGCACCTGTCGAAAACAAACTTAATTCGATGGTAAATAGAGGCGTATTGATTTTCAACATAAAATTCGGCTATGAAAGATTATCACTTTTAGGAGGCTGAAATGTCTGCAAGACTTCTTACAGTTGGGTTTTCACTTTTGATTGGCATTGCAACAACTATTCTTATGGTTATACTTGGCTCTGTTGGTTGGAATGGATCTATTTTCATTGGTTTGATTACAACGGTGATGGTAGGGGCATTCCTTAACTGGATTTTGTTTCTCCCGCTTCCCCCGATTGAAAATGGCCGTATAAAGACAGAATGACCCAAAGAAGTACTCGATCGCTCGTTCCTTCAGTCACATTTACTTGTTTCTGGAAACTTTTAGTTAACTTTGACTATCAGTTTTCCGAGATTTTGTCCCTCTAGAAGGCCGGCAAAGGCGCTTGGTGCGTTTTCAATGCCATGGATTATATGTTCTTGATAAGCTACATCGCCTGATGAAAGCATAGGTCCAACTTCGCGCAAAAACCGCTTGTATAGGTCCCAGTGGTTTGAGATTATAAATCCAGTGACTGAGAGTTGTTTTATGAGAATACTTCGCCACATCTTTGGCAGCTTATCCATAGTTCCTTCTGTACGTGCCCCTGAGTTAACCGAATTGTACCAACTTACCATTCCGCAAACTGGAATGCGGCCAAAGCGATTCATAAGAGGAAGGATCGCATCAAGTGTTTTGCCAGCTACATTTTCAAAGTAAATGTCGATACCATTAGGGCAAACCTCCTGTAGAAAGGCTTTCATTTCGCGACCATCAGCGAAAGCTTTGTGATCAATACAATGATCGAAACCAAATTTTTCTTTTGCCAGCATGCATTTTTCAGCACCACCTGCAACGCCTATTGTCTGAAGGCCTTTTGATTTTGCGATCTGCCCAACCATTGAACCTACGGGCCCGGTTGCAGCTCCGACTACTAGGGTTTCACCTTTTTTGGGGCGCCCAAGTTGTGTCAGACCATACCATCCTGTGAAGCCTGGCATACCCAGAACACCAAGCGATGTGGTAATAGGAGCCAATGTCGGATCTAGCTTACGTATTTCGGTATCTTTGGCGCAGGCATGTGTGGCCCAACCCAACTGACCAAATACATGGTCGTTAACATTAAAAATTTTTGATTTTGAGGCAATTACCAAACCGACGGCGCCACCTTCCATTGTCTCTCCGATCTCTACAGGTTTTGCATAAGATTTTCCATCATCCATCCGCCCACGCATATAGGGGTCCAGCGACATGTAGTGAATTTCTACCAAAACTTCACCGTTTTTTGGTTTGGGTATTTTGATTTCTTCCAGCCTGAAGTTTTTTTCCTCCGGCGCACCTATGGGGCGTTCAGCAAGGGTAATCCTTTTCATCATCTTAATTTTTCACCTGTTCATTTTTCTTGCCCGTTCGGTAGCGGAATGTACCTATATCTGTTGCTATCAAACTCCCGTGGTTATCTATCGCGCGACCCTCTGCAAAATATATCTGGCGGCCTCCGCTCGTTTGCTTTGCATCTACTAGCAACTTATCACCCCTGCTTTTTGCACCAAAGTTAACACCAAGGTTTAGCGTCATTGTAAAGTGGGGATCACTGGGATCGTTTGAATAGCAACCCGCATATCCTAAGGCTGTATCAAAAAGGGTGGCATAAATACCGCCATGTGGGATACCGCACATATTCATTAGAAATGACTCGAGCGGTAGTTTAGGGTGGCAATATCCGTAATTCCACTCAGTCAGAATGAAACCCAAATGCTTTTGGAACGGATAAGGGTATTCCTGATCAAGTATTATATTAGGACTATTTTCCTCTGTCATGCTGTTCGCGCAGCCTTTAGTCCAGCCTTGGCAAGATTGGGCACATAACGTCCCATTTTAAGAGCGCGTTCCGGATTAGAGGCATTTCCATCTAAGGCTCGTTTTTTAACGCCTTGTAAAATTCCAGCCATACGGAAATAACAAAAAGCTAAATAAAATCCAAAATGCTTTATTTCGGCAAGGTTACGCCTCGCGCAATATGCATCGACAAACTCTTGGTCTTCCATGATGCCTTGGGCTTTACGGTTAACACCCGACAAGCCTCGCCCCTCTAATCCAGGCTGCATTCTCCATTGCATAATGACAGCAGCGAGGTCGGCGTAAGGATGACCCAAAGTTGAAAGCTCCCAATCAAGTACGGCAAGACAGTTAGGAGATTTTTGGGAAAATAAAATATTGTCAATTCGGTAATCACCGTGCACTAGCGTGCGCTGGCCATCATCTTCTGGTATATTGGCATGGACCCATTGCATCAGCTCACCCATCTCAGAAATTGCCTCAGTTTCCGATGCGTGATACTGTTTAATCCAACGATCAGTCTGTCGCTGATAGTAATTTCCATCCGGCCCAAAATCACTTAGTCCAGTCGTTTTAAGGTTGACACTATGGATAGCTGCAAGAACTCTATTCATTTCGTGAAATATAGGTTTACGTTCATCAACGGCTAGCTCAGGTAGTCTTGGGTCTTCAAAGCTTTTACCATCCACCATCTCCATAACGTAAAAGGCAGATCCAATCACGCTGTCATCTTCGCATAACACATGCACTCGTGCTACCGGCACATCAGAGCAAAAAAGGGCCTGTTGGACGCGAAACTCCCTATCAACGGCGTGGGCGGACTTCAAAAGCACCCCGGGCGGTTTTCGCCGTAAAATATAAAATCCACTTTTAGCGTTAATACGGAACGTTGGGTTTGACTGGCCACCTTCGCACTTTTGAGCCTCTGAAGGGCCTTGAAATCCAGGCATATGCTGGGAAAGCCAGTTATCAACTGCTTTTGTGTTCAAAGATGAAGTGTCTTTCACGTGGCCCCATTCCTTAACTGTAGGTAAGAAACCTTTGAGTCGCTTCCGTAATATGAGGAGTTTCATTGAATCCGTTAAGGTAAAATGCCTTTGTGGTAAAGATGAACATGTTTATAGCGCAATTTTTCATTTGAAGTTGAAGTTTAATTTGTTGCGTGGCAGGTGTTTGAAGTGTGGACGACACCATTTGCGCTATTGCCCCGCCAGAGCTTAACGCGATAATTGTTTCAGCCTGCTTTGAACAAATAAATTGCTTTGCATTTTCGACACGCTCTGTAAACGCGGACCAGGTTTCGGGTGGATTTTTCACTTCATTTTTCTGCCATGCAAGAATAGTTTCGCGCAACGTCCTAAAGTGTGTTTTCCGGTCTGTGTGCATCTCAGCAGGGGCTGGCTTTCCTTTGAAGTGCGCATTTAACAGTCCTTTGAAATCAAATTCGTTTAAACCGTGATGAATTTCAGTTTTTACGTTATTTTGCCCCATTCCAAGCCTAATTCCTTCAAGCGTTTCCCGGTGTCTACGCATTTCGCCCATCATCCAAGAATCGGGCTTTAAGCCCTTAGCGACTAGTGCCTTGCCCAGTGCAAAGCTTTGCTCATGCCCAAGATCTGACAACTTGTCATAGTCATCCGTACCAAAGCTTGCTTGTGCATGTCGGATAAGGTAAAGCTCAGCCATAGATGTTTTCCTTTATGCTTTGGCTTGCGTTAGCATATTGGGCGGCAAAACGATCGACAAGTTCTTGCGTAGGCGCCACTTCTTTGATTGCGCCGATTCCCTGACCTGACCCCCAGATATCTTTCCATGATTTGGATCGAATTTGGCTATCGGAAAAATTCATGTTAGAAGGGTCAGCCGCTGGAAGATTATCCGGATCCATTCCCGCCAGTTTAATTGAGGGTTTCAGGTAATTGCCATGCACACCGGTGAACAATGACGAATAGACTATGTCATCAGCGTTTGAGGCAGCAATCATGCGTTTGTAGCTTTCGACGGCATTTGCTTCATGCGTTGCAATAAAAGGCGATCCGATGTAGGCAAGATCAGCCCCCATAGCTTGAGCCGCTAAAATGCTCTGTCCTGTAGCGATTGCTCCAGATAACAAAAGCGGACCATTGAACCATTCGCGTATTTCACTTATCAAAGCCATCGGAGAAAGCTGTCCGGCATGGCCTCCTGCCCCTGCGGCGACCGCAATTAGCCCATCAGCACCCTTTTCAATAGCTTTTTTTGCAAAGCGGTTGTTGATTACATCGTGAAATGCGATCCCACCACAACTGTGAGCCGCGTCATTAACCTCCACCCTCGCGCCAAGTGAGGTAATCCAGATGGGCACCTTCCATTTTGCACAAATTTCAAGATCTCGATCCAGCCGTGAGTTCGAACGGTGCACGATTTGATTGACGGCAAAGGGGGCAGCAGGCTTATCTGGGTTTTCTTGATTATATTGGTCAAGCTGCTCGATAATTTGTTGAAGCCAGCACTCGAGCATAATCGGGTCACCTTCCTCCTCGCGTGCATTGAGTGCTGGGAAAGACCCTACTACCCCTGCCTTACATTGGGCAATGACTAAATCGGGATTAGAGATTATGAACAACGGTGCTGCTACTATTGGCAGCCGAAGTTTGTCAAAAATGGGAGGTAATTTTGCCATTATGGGCGATCCTATTCTTCAAAAAATTGACGGCTTATCCATTCAGCGACCAAAGCCGGGCGCTCATTGTTCTGGATTTCAACGCTAACATCTACAATATTTGTCAGCTCACCTGGTTTTTCTACTTTCGAACTGAACAAAGTGAAATGACCTCTTATGCGTGACCCAACGGGTACTGGTGATATGAACCTTATCTTGTTAAATCCATAATTAACTCCCATCTTCAATCTATCAATACGAGGAATGGCATTATAGCTCATAGAAGAAAGCATTGAGAGTGTCAGAAATCCATGCGCAATGGTCGTTCCAAACGCCGTTTTAGTTGCTTTTTGGGGATCAACATGGATAAATTGATGATCGCCCGTCACATCTGCAAACTGATTGATGTGGCCTTGTTCAATCAGATACCATTTAGATATTCCCAATTTCTTTCCAATTAGGTTTTGAAAGGTTTTAACAGATACTGTTTCCATTTTAGCTATTACCAAAAATTGACGGTCCCGTTGCAACATTTAATCCTCCGGAGACGGGGAGGATGGCGCCTGTGATATAAGATCCGCCATATCCGCACAGAAATAGCATGCACGCTGCGATATCCTCTGGCCGACCAATTCGCTGGGCTGGAACGCGTCTGCTGACTTTTTCCATTCCTTTTTCATCGCCAATTGCGAATTTTGTCATTTCTGACTGAAATGGACCAGGCGCAAGCGCATTAACGGTAATGTTGCGGTCAACCAGCTCTTTTGCCAAAATGCGGGTCATATGATGGACAGCAGATTTTGACATGGCGTACGAATATGCGCCGTCACCCATCGGAATTTCTCCCATAACGCTGCCAACGTTAATAATTCGTGAAGGATCTTGAGAGGAGCCAGATGCAGAGAGTAGTCCGGTCAAACCTTGGGTGAGATGAAACATGCCCGCAACGTTCAGTGACATGACTTTGTCCCAAGCTTGATACGGAAAAGTGTTGAACGCGGCACCCCATGTGCGCCCCGCGTTGTTCATAAGTATATCTAATTTGTCTGTTCTTGTTTTGATCTCGCCAATCAAAATATTGATGGTATCTTCAGAAGACAAATCTCCAACTAAGCCTTCAACTGTACCAGCAGGTTTTAGCTTATTTATCTCTGCTGCGATGGCTTCGCAAGCGTGTTCTTTCCGGCTAGTAATCAATACTCTCGCGCCGGCCCTAGCAAGGCCTGTTGCTGCCATCCGGCCAATTCCTGTGGAACCCCCTGTGATAAGGGCCGTTTTTCCAGCAAGACCGAAAAGATGATCTGGCGTCATACATATCCTCCATATCTTTCTAACAGAACAGTGTTGTTGAATTATTGCAATCACCACCTGTGCGTATACCGTGACGTTCTAAGTTGCTCACCCGATCAAAGCTAGGCATAGTTGATTTACTTTACCTGTTCAGCAGCAGTTAGAGCCCTCCACATCACTTTTCCGGATCCTGATTTTGGCAAGTTCTTGGCAAGTTCTATTTTTGTGGGTGATTTATATGCAGCCATATTCGATTCACACCAATCCATTAATTTTTTTGGGCTTGGAGGCTTATCCAGATCGTTGGGAACAATGATTGCCTTAACGGCCTCTCCTTTACGCGGATGCTTTGAGGCAATTACGCAAGCTTCAGCAATCTCTGGATGCCCGTACATGATCGCTTCAACCTCGGCTGGCCATACTTTGAACCCCGCGACATTTATCATGCGCTTAAGCCGATCAACCATGTAGAAAAAGCCCGTTTCATCGACATATCCAATATCTCCCGTTCGCAAATACCTTGTACCTTCAAGAATAACGAACGCATCTTCGGTATCTATGGGGTTTTGCCAGTAACCAAGAAAAACTTGTGGTCCTGCAATCAGGATTTCACCTACATGGTTTGGTGGGAGACGTGTCTTTTTTTCGGGCGACCAAACGCATGACTTTACGTTAAATACAGGTATGCCTAGGCATTGAGCTCGGGGTTGATCTGGGGGATTAAGGTGCGTGGCTGCCATAGTTTCACTTAACCCATAACCTTCAAGATAATCTAAACCTGTGAGTTCTTTTAGCTTATGAGCGACAGGCGCAGGCATTGCGGCGCCGCCCCCTCCAATTGCCTTGAGAGAGGATAAATCGTAGTTTGCAATTTGGGGGTCATTGACCAAATCAATCGCCATAGTCGAAATAGATCGCCACCTGGTTATCTTATATCGTTGGATCAATTCCGCAGCGATTTCTCTGTTCCAGCGCACCATAATTACAATCGTGCCACTTGCATAAAGTGGGCCATTCATAGCGCCTTGCATACCCGTAACATGAAACATTGGGAGCGTTGCAAGTGATATACTGTTCGCTTCAAATTTATGCCAAATAACGCCGCCAACAGCTGTCACCATAACGTTGTAATGTGAGTGCATACATCCTTTGGGTTTGCCTGTCGTGCCTGAGCTATAGGTTATAACTGCTAAATCTCGCGCTGATCGTGTCCCAGGCTCATAACAGAGCAACGAATTAATCACATCGCG
>MDTB01101514.1_pt1 | contig 10824 bp, 10 predicted proteins | sample 811161 | NCBI WGS metagenome assembly MDTB01 (sample SAMN05326650, study PRJNA326480) | marine metagenome | isolation source: seawater | place: Mediterranean Sea | collected 2009 | reverse complement strand
TTATTGTATATATTAATATAAATAATATTATTTTGTTAATTCATTAAATAATTTAACTCCATATTTATTTGTAAAATTATTATTAAATTTAGTTTTTAAATTATCTATACTAACAGAATATTCATTTTGGTTTTTCCATGCTAAACGTGGGTCTAACACTTCATCTGGAATATCTTGTAATTTTGTTGGTATTTCAATATTATGAAAAGGGAAAGTTTCATATTTTGTATCAAGAATTTTTTTATTATGTATATAATCAATAATTTTTCTAGTATATTTTAATGGTATTCTTTTACCTTTTCCATATTCACCTTCAATCCATCCAGTATTGATAAGCCAAATGTTAGTATTATGTTTTTCTAATTTATCTTTTAGTAATTCTCCATATCTAATAGGGTTCCATACTAGAAATGGTTCTCCAAAACAAGCAGAGAATGTTGCGATAGGTGTAGTAACACCCATTTCTGTACCTGGTATCTTAGATGTATAACCAGATATAAAAAATAATACTGCTTGTGTTGGATTTAATTTTGCTACTGGTGGTAAAACACCGAATGCATCACATGTTAGTAAAATAATATTATTTGGGTGATTTCCAATAGAGGGGAATATTGCATTTTTGATATTTTCTAATGGATAAGAACACCTTGTATTTTTTGTAATAGATGTATCATCATAATCAACTATGTATGTTTTTTTATCATAAATAATGTTTTCTAATACAGCACCATATTTAATTGCTTCAAAAATATCAGGTTCTTTATCCTTATCAAGACCAATACATTTTGCATAACATCCTCCTTCAATATTAAAAATACCGAAATCAGTCCAAACATGTTCATCATCGCCTATAAGTTTTCTATTAGGATCAGCTGATAATGTAGTTTTACCAGTTCCACTTAATCCAAAAAATATTGTAGTATTATTATCTTTATCAATATTTGCACTAGAGTGTAAAGGTAATGTATTAAGTAATGGCATTTTGTACATCATCATAGTTAGAATACCTTTTTTCATTTCACCTGCATACTCTGTTCCAAATATTATCATATTATTACTTTCAAAATCAATAGCGACTAAAGTATCATTTAGAGATTCATCTTTCATATTTATATTATTTAATAAATTGACAGTACTTAAATTTATTTGTCCACAATTATAAATAGTAAAATCAGATTTTAAAAATTTTTTATTAGCAGGTTTAATCATATTTCTCATAAATAAGGCGTGGTATGGATTATTACATACAATTTTAATTTTAACTCTATAATTTACATCCCACCCTGCATATCCAAAAAGAATATATAGATGTTCAGAATTATTATATAAATAGTCATGACTGTAATTTAAATAATAATCAAATAATTTTTTATCAAGTTTTTTATTTACATCACCCCACCATATATTTTCTGTACATTTAGAAAAAACAATACGTTTGTCTTTTGGGCATCTTCCTGTTTTAAAACCGGAATATGCAATAAGAGCACCTGTAGAAGATACATTAAATTTATTTAATGATAATGCATGTTTATAAAGTAAAGATGTATTTGGGTTTACAATTACGTGTGGCATATATATATATATATATATATAAAATAATATTATATGAGTGAAGTATTGATTAATAGAAATAAAATAAAAAGAAATGTAAATAAATTTTGTATTATACGTGTATAAAAAAGTGATTATTAGTATATTATAAGAATTAGTTTAAAAAAAAAAAAAAAATTCTAATGTAGTATTTATAATGAGTTATACTAGAAATTATAATACAAATAATAAGAATGTAATAAAAGATTTATATGATATAATTGAGAAAATAGGATCAGGATCATTTGGAGATGTATATTTATCCGTAAATAAATTAAACCCATTAAAAAAAATTGCTGCGAAAGTGGAGAAAAAAAATAGTAAAAAAGAGAGGGTATATAATGAATATAAAATTTATAGAAAATTGCATAAGAGAGAAAATATGTATGGAATACCTAAAGTATATGAATTTGTTCAAACTGCTGATTATAATATAATGTTTATGGAGTTATTAAATGTAAGTTTGGACGAAAAATTTGTTGAATTAAAAAAAAAATTTGAATTAGGAACAGTAATAAAACTAGGTATAGATATAGTAAAATTATTAAGGGTTTGTCATGTAAATAATTATATTCATAGAGATATAAAACCAAATAATTTTATGATAGGTAGGGATGAAAATATTAACAAAATTTATATAATGGATTTTGGTTTATCAAAAAGATATATTGACAAAGAAGGTAATCATATAAAATTTCATAAAAATAGATCTTTAATTGGAACAGCAAGATATGCGAGTATAAATATGCATATGGGTATAGAGCCATCAAGAAGAGATGATTTAGAGTCAGTTGGTTATATGTTAGTATATTTTTTGAAAGGAGTTTTGCCATGGCAAGGATTAAAAAAAAAAAGTAAAGGAAAAAAACATTTGGTAGAAATAGGAAATATAAAAATGTCAACATCTTTAGATTTATTATGTGATGAGTTACCTAACTGTTTTAAAGATTATTTAAAATATTGTAGAGAATTGGGTTTTGATGAAGATCCCAATTATGAATATTTATTATTATTATTCAAAAAAACAGCAGAGGATTTAGGATTGGATTTGAATTATGAATGGATAAAATAAATTTATTTATTTAAATAAATTTATTTTTTGTGTATGATTTTAAATGTTACATTAATTTTTTTATTGTTTTGTTTTAACCGGTTAAAAGAATTTATAAAGAATAACTATTAATATAATACAAATTATAATTAACTTATATAAATTTTTATGTTTTAAGATTAGTGTTTTTAAAAAATTAAGCGTGTTTCCTTCTTTTTTTGTTTTTAAAAGAATTTGTTTAGTTTTATTATCAACATTACTTTTTATTATTTTATTTTCAATACTAGGATTTAATGTAGGTTTTACAGTATTTTTTTTATCACTCATTTGATCTATTATATATATATATATATATTTTATATTATTTTTTTATAATAAATTTAATTTAAAAATCAATATTATCAAATACAATTGTTTTATCACTATTTTTATTAAAAATATTTGGGTCAGAATATTCAGTAGATCTTTGTTCAAAAAAATTAGTTTTAGTAGTTAATCCAATAGTTTCCATAAATTTAAAAGGATTTTTTTTATTATAGATTTTATTATAACCTAAGTCAACAAGTAATCTATCAGCAACATATTCTATATAGTCAGACATCATAACTTTATTCATACCGATTAGGTTATATGGTAATGCATCATCTATAAATGTTTTAGAAACATTAACTCCATCAATAATTATTTCATTAATTTGATTTTGTGATAATTTATTATTTAAATGTTTATATATTAAACAACCAAAGTCAGTATGCATTCCTTCATCTCTGGCAATAAATTCATTTGATTTACATAATCCTTGTAAAAAATTTTTACCTTTATTTTTATATTTTTTAAACCAAAAGATTGCTGCGAATGCTCCACTAAAAAATACACCTTCAACAATTGTAAATGCGACAACTCTATATGAGAAATGTTTATCAGAGTCTATCCATTTAAATGCCCAATCCGCCATATTTTTTATACTTGGTATTGTATTAATAGAATTAAATAATTTATTTTTTTCTTCAATATCTTGTACCAGATTATCTAACATAAGAGAATAAACTTCTCCATGAATATTTTCCATCATTTTTTGAAAATCATATACAATTTTTGCTTCCATAATTTGTATTTCATCAATAAATCTTTTTTCTAAATTAAAATTAACAATACCATCACTAGATGCAAAAAAAGCGAGTATTCTTTTAAGGAAATGTTGTTCATCTTTAGATAAAGAGTTAAAATCTTCTAAATCATTTGAAAAATCAATTTCTTCAGCAATCCAGAAGGAAGATTGTTGTTTTTTAAACATATTCCAAAAATCTTTATATTTAATAGGGAAAACAGTAAATCTTTTTTTTTCTTTATCAAGTATTGGTTCATATTCAAGTTTTGATGAAAAGTTATTTTTTTCTTTAATAGAATTAATTTTAAATATTTTTTTTAAATTAGTATTAATAATGCCATTTTCTAATATTGATGTACCATCATCTTCGTCATACTCATCATTATCTATAATTTTTTTATTTTCTTGTTCCATATTTTATATATATATATATATATATATTTTTTAAAATGTTGTAAATTTAAGGAAATAAAATTCAATTTTTTATATAATATTATATAAAAAATTGAATTTTAAAATAATAAAAAATAAAGATAAAATATAAAGATATTATTAATAAGAATGGAAACAATAAAATCAAATTCAGATGATGTACGAGAATTTACATCTGGTGCAGGGCAACCCACACCAGATAAACCATGTGTAATGAATAATACTGAAGTAATTTTTTTAACAAAAATGATATTGGATGAAACAATGGAATTAATGGCAACAATATTGCCACCAAACGAAGCAAAGAATATAATGAAAAAATTAATAGATGATTCTAAGGACATACCTAAAGAAAAGTATAATGAAGGCGAGGAATATAAAAAAATAGCTGATCAAGCAGATGCTTTAGTTGATATATATTATTATTCATTAAATGCTGCGTGTAAAAAAGGTATTAATTTGTCATCAATATTTAGTGTAGTACATGGAGCAAATATGGCGAAAAGAGATCCTAAAACAAATAAATTTTTAAAAAGAGAAGATGGAAAAATTATAAACCGGAAGGGTGGAAACCACCCGATGTTGAAGGAGAAATAAAACGACAATTAAGAGATGGGTCATTTAATTATATAAATAATAATATTGATAGGATTAATTTAATAATTAAAAAATTGGCACACAAAAATGCAGAATATTGGGAATTAGCACAAAAATCAAATGGTCTTGAACAAGATATTTATTTTAAAAAAGCGACTGAATTATCTAAAGAGGTGAGTTATTTTAAACAATTACAAAAAAAATCATTAATTAAGCAATTTTTAAAAACAACAGATATTGATAATAAAATTATGGATGAAATTTTAAGTTTAAATGATTAATTCTAATATTTAATTCTAATATAATTTAATTTACAAATTTAATTTTGATATTATAAAATATTAAAATTAAATTTAGTAAAATTAACATATAAAATTTTTCAAAAAAAATATATGTATTAGTTTATGTTTATATAAATAAATTTATAAACATATTAATCCTTGTATGAACAAAATTATTATTCATCATCAGGGCGGAAAAAAAGATTACAATTTAATTGCCTTCTTTGTCTTTGTGTAAAAGTTATTTGCATAAGATGTTGACAAATATTATAACAATGTTCTTCTGGATTTTGATTAGTTATATCTAATTCCAAAGGAATAATAACAGTATTTTGTGTGTTGTTATATCTATTTTCTCGATAACGTCTTACTGCAGCATCTTTTGCTCTTACATTATTATAAAGACTTCTTATTTTATTTTCTTTATGAGTAAATGGTTCCATTTTAAAATTTATTTGAAATAGTATCGTTATTGGTTTTTATTTATTATTATTAAATAGTATAAATTTTTTTTAATATTTTATATTAGTATTTAATAGGTATTTCAGGTAATTATAATTTCAATTTTTTTGTTCTTTTATATAACCATATATAGGGACATTTAAAAATCCCAAAGGGGTTAAAGAGTAATATATATTTTTAAATAAAATGGATATAGATAATGATTATATTATTAATATAGACAATGACTATACATTAAAATCAACAGTATATGAATGTATATTTGTTCCATTATCAATTTATATAATTGGTGAAATTATAAATTATTTTAATAATAATATAAATTAAAAATATAAAGTTAATTTATAAATGGGTAAAGATAATAAATTTAATTTTTTAGTAAGTTCTGGATGGTTTTCAGATATTAATAAAAAAACAGAGATGGGTAAAAATATGATTAATCATATAAAAAAAGGTAATTATGGTAGTTTAAGATCAAGATCATTAGAATTTTCTGAATATTGGCTTTCATCAATATTAAATCAAAGTATTAAGCCAAAGAAGATATGTATATTAGATGCAGATAGTCCCGATAAAATGAGTGATAATGTATATAATAATAATTTAGTTGAAGTTTCATATCAGATAAGAAATTTTGGACATGGTGTATTTACATCAAAAAGAAATATATTATGTGGTTGGGCCCGTAGTGTATTATATGGTGCTATGCAAGCTTATATAAATAATCTTGATTTTGTTTATATTGAACAAGATTTATTATTATTTGGGGAAGATTTTTTGAAAAATATATTTTTAAAGATGGATAATGAGAAAAAAAAAATATGTTATATGGATGGTGATGATACACCACAAAAGATACAACAGAGTTTAATTATTGTAAAATATGATTATTTACATATTTATATAAGTGATTTATTGAGTGATGAAGATCATACTCAGTCAGAAGAAGAGAAACATTTCAATATTATAAATAATAAATATTTATTGTATTCTCCTTATAGGGGTGGTAGACAACGAAGAAATTTAGATCCAAATTTTTTTTGTTTACAACATTTATCGGATAATGAGATCAATTATTATTTAAAAGAAGGGAAGATTATTAATAATTTTAATAAATCAGGGATAAATAATTTTAGGAAAAAAGAGGGTTTTGTTAATAATTTAAACGGGGATATTAATGATATAAAAATATTAATATTTGATTTGTTAATTGTATTTATATTAATATATTTATTAATTTATGTCATAAAAAGATATAAATCTATTTTATGTTTAAATATAAAAAATTGAATAAAAAATATTTAAATTTAATATAATATTTATTTATTATATTAAATATATAAAAATGAGAGTAATAACAAGAAGTGGTGAAGTTGAAGATGTATCATTTGATAAAATAACAGAGCGATTAAAACAATTAAGTTTTGGATTAAATTCTAATTATGTTGATTATACTAGTATTGCAAGAGATACTATTGCAAGGATGCCTCCTTTAATATCAACAGAAGATTTAGATAATTTAGCTGCAGATGTATGTGCTACTCAAATAGTAAAACATCCCGATTTTAATAAATTTGCTGCAAGGATTACAGTTAGTAATCTTCATAAATCAACACATGAAAGTTTTTATACAGTAATGCAAATATTATATCAAACAAAAAATTCGGATGGTGAACATACACCAATTATTTCTAAAGAATTATGGGAACTAACAAAAAAAAACAAAAAAAGAATAGAAGCTGAAATAGATTTCAGTAGAGATTATAATTTTGATTTTTTTGGTATAAAAACTTTAGAGAGAGCTTATTTACTAAGACAAAAAGTAGATTTAAATATAAAAACTAAAAATAAGGATAATAATTCAATTTCAGGTAAAATAATTGAGAGGCCACAACATATGTGGATGAGAGTATCATTAGGTATACACGGTGATGATTTAGACTCAGCATTTGAGAGTTATCATTTAATGTCTAAAATGTGTTTTACTCATGCTACACCTACTTTATTTAATAGTGGTACTCCTTCTTCACAATTAAGTAGTTGCTTTTTATTGGGGATGGATGATAGTATAAAAGGTATTTATAAGACATTGAGTGATTGTGCAGAAATAAGTAAAAGAGCTGGAGGTATTGGTATACATATAAATGCTATTCGTTCAAAGGGTAGTATAATAAAAGGTACAAATGGTCGTTCAGATGGTGTAGTCCCAATGTGTAGAGTAATTAATGAAACTGCAACATACGTAAATCAATCTGGGAAAAGAAAAGGTTCTATTGCTGTATATATAGAGCCATGGCATGCTGATATAGAATCATTTGTTAAATTAAGACATCAAACTGGTGACCAATCACAAAGAGCCCAAGATTTATTTTTAGCATTATGGATTCCAGATTTATTTATGGAAAGAGTTAAAACCAATGGATATTGGAGTTTAATGTGTCCTGATGAATGCAAAGGTTTAGTTTCAACATATGGAGAAGAATTTAATGAATTATATAAAAAATATGAAGAAGAAGGTAAATATAAAAAAAAAATTAAAGCTCAAGATTTATGGTTTAAAATAATGGAGTCACAAATAAAGACAGGACTACCATATATGGCATATAAAGATTCAGTAAACAAAAAAACTAATCAAAATAATTTAGGAGTAATAAGATCATCTAATTTATGTTGTGAAATAGTACAATATTCTTCTGATAAAGAATATTCAGTATGTAATTTAGCATCAATTAGTTTACCAAAATGTATAAATTATCCAAAAATAGGAGAGAAAATTAAAATATATACCAAAGATGGTTGTAAATATTGTAAAATGTCAAAACAATATTTAACAAATTTAGGTTATGAATATGAGGAAATATTAATGAATAATGATGAGGAACGGAAAAAATTTTATAAAAAAGAAAATGTTAATACAGTTCCTCAAATATATATTGGAGAAGAAAGAATTGGTGGTTATATTGAAATAATAGAAGAAAATAGATTTAAATTATCATTTGATTTTAAAAAATTAAGGCTTATATCACGTGTAATTACAAAAAATCTAAATAAAATAATAGATATTAATTTCTATCCAGTATATGAAACAAAGCTATCAAATTTAAGACATAGGCCTATGGGAATAGGAATTCAAGGATTAGCGGATGTTTATAATATATTGGAACTATCTTGGGGATCAGAAGAAGCAACTAATTTAAATAAAAAAATATTCGAAACAATTTATTATGAAAGTTTAAAAGAATCTAATAGATTAGCAATAGCTCGTGAAAAAGGAATGAAAAGAATAAAAGAGATACTAAGTGAAAATGTTAAATCTAATAAATTAAATAATAAAATTAAGGATGAGATACAAAAAATTTATGATTTAAAAGTAGTAGATACTACAGAATATATAGATCAATTAAAAGGATTAATTGATAACAAAAAATTTTTTATAGAATTACCAGACTTATATAATTCAGAAATGATATTTGATAATAAAGAATTACAAAGCTTATATCATAAATTTAAACCACTAAAAGAAGAAATAATGAGAGAATCGCAATTAGGTTCGTATGCATCATTTATTGGTTCAAATTTTAGTAAGGGAAAGTTTCAATTTAATTTGTGGGGTTTAAAAGATAAAGATTTATTAATGGGATATGATTGGGATAAATTAAGAGAAAATGTATTAAAGCATGGTACCCGTAATTCTTTACTTACTGCATTAATGCCAACTGCTAGTACATCTCAGATTTTAGGTAATAATGAATGTTTTGAGCCATATACTAGTAATTTATATGTAAGGACTACATTGGCAGGAGAATATATTGTAATGAATAAACATTTAGTAAAAAAATTAATGGAATTGGGTTTATGGACTGATGAAATAAGAAATGAAATAATATATTTTAATGGTTCTATTCGAGAAATAAAAGAAATACCAAGTGAAGTTAAAGAAGTATTTATGACATCATATGATATGCCTCAAAAATTAATTGTTCAACAATCAATAGATAGAGGTCCATTTATAGATCAGAGTCAAAGTATGAATATATTTAGTGATCATCCAAATTATACTAAATTGAATGCTATGCATTTTTATGGTTGGAAAAATGGATTAAAAACAGGTTTATATTATTTAAGAAGTAAACCATCTGTAGACCCAATTAAATTTGGCATTGATAGTAGTTTACTAAAAAAAATAAAGAGAAAATATAAACAAGAAATAAATACAGATTTAATTGAAGATGATACTTCATCCATTTGTTCTATAAATGAAAATGATGATTATGATAATTATACTAATACTAATATTAATAATAGATCTGCATACGAAGTTTGTGATGTATGTAGTGGCTAATTTTTAATTTATTTAATTTAACTTAACTTAATTTTAATTTTATTAAAATAAAATTAAAATTTAAAAAAAAATATAATTATCTAATACCGTTTTTTTTTTTTATATTTTTGTATTACTTTACCAACATAAATTTTTGATAAATTAAAACGCCTTGCTGTACCTCTAATACCATGTGATGTGCTAAAAAAAAAATTAATAATATATTTTTCTTTAATCATATAGTAAAATTAATATTTTTATAATAAAAAATTAGCTAATGAAAAAATATGAGACTTTAAGTAATGTAAATAAATATGTGTTTGTATTATATAAGAAATGAAAAAAAAAAATAGTAGCATTTGATTTTGATGGAGTATTTCATAAATCAATCTATTATGAGAAAAATATATATGGGCAAGGACATCCTAAATGTAGATTAAAAAAATTAGAAAATTGTAAACCATTTATAAAAACACATGATTTAATAAAGGAAAAATATAATAAAGGATATTTAGTAGATATTGTCACACATAATCCAGATAAAAAAGGTATAAAAAAATTTTTAAAAAAATATAACATATCAAAATATATAAATAATATATATTCAGTTAATGGTAATAAAGGTATTAAATTAAAAGAATTAAATGCTGTTGAATTTTATGATGATACAAATGGTGTATTAGAAGTTGTATTACAATATTGTAAAGAAGGACAATTTTGCACAAAATTATTTAAAGTAGACCCTTTAAAAAATACAATTAAAAGATATAAATCAACATTCACTAAGGAACAAGGTCTTTTTTTTTATAAATATTTAAAATATAAAAGTTTATATAGAGAAATGAAAAAAACATTGAAGGACAAATATAAAGTAGACGATAAATATTAAAATTAATAAAATATGATATATATATATATATATATATATATATATATATATATAAATATAAATATATATATATGAAAAAAATTGAAATTTTAA
>MDTB01168268.1_pt1 | contig 10825 bp, 10 predicted proteins | sample 811161 | NCBI WGS metagenome assembly MDTB01 (sample SAMN05326650, study PRJNA326480) | marine metagenome | isolation source: seawater | place: Mediterranean Sea | collected 2009 | reverse complement strand
TTTAATGATCAATCATGGAAATGGTCAATCATTGATGGAAGGATGTATTTTTTTTGGATAGAAGAAGTAATCTCTGGATATTCTAATTTTGTAGGTGGACAAAGTTTGAGATCAGGAAAACTAATTTCAAATAATGGTGATTTCGATTCTGTAATATCTGACTTTTCATTATCCCAATATGATGAAATAACAACATCTCATAACGGATTCCTAACTATGTCAGTTGAATATGGGATATTTCTGATTTCATCAATAGTTAGCTTATTGATTTTCATCATCTTCAAAAGCTTTAATAAATCTAATGAATTAGAACTTGCTATATTTTTAATGTTACTTACACAAAATTTAACAAATGATCTTATATACGCACCAGATGTTGCAATTTATTTTTGGTTAGTTCCTATTTATTTTTCTTCAAAAATATTAAGAGTCAATTATTGAATTAGACTTTAAAAAGTTAAAAATTGTATCTTTAAGGACTAAAACCTGCCTACCGTCATCAAGTGTAAAATAATCAACAGGTGTGGTAAATTTACTTACATTACTTGAGTCAACATTTCTAAATGTCCAAAGTATTTCTACAGCTTTGTTAATTGATAAATTTTCATCAATTATAAATGAGTTTTCGAGGGCTTTAATGAACGAATTAAGCTCATTAATTGAACTAAAATTTTTTAATTCGTTTATTAATTGCATAACGACATATTGCTGTCTCTCTATTCTTGTTAAATCACTTACTCCTGGCATAGGTCTCCACTCTGAAATATCATTTCCATCACTATCTATTATTTTTTCACCAACTAATACTTCAGTAGATCTTGAGACTACCCAATTTAAAGTCGTTAATCCGTTTACAGTCTGACAACCTTTTTGTAATTCAAAACTGAATCCTTCTTTTTGTGTTTTATCAACACAAATTTCTACACCATCAACCGAATCAATAATCTCTTCAAATCCTTCAAAATCAAAACTTGCAAAATTTGTTACTCTTATACCGGAAATACTATAAATGGCAGCAGCTAAATTTTCTGCTCTTCCACCACAATTATTTTTTGTATATGATGCATTTATTCTTTCTAAGTTCCCTGTACATGTGTTTTTAATCAATAAATCTCTTGGAAAAGAAAGTAAGCTTATTTCTTGTGAATTTTTATTAACAAGTCCAATTATTATGACGTCTGCTCGCTTACCAGTTATTTGACCTCTAGTAAGAGCAATTTCATCAGATCTTTCATCTGAACCTATTAACAAATAAGCATTAAAGTCATTTATTTGTTCTTCAAAATCATTAAAAATCAGAATTTGATCAATATCTGATATTTGTGCCTGAGTTAAAACAATTTGATCGTCTAGATTTGAAGATTCAAGGTTTTCACTTTGATTATCTTCGCTCGTTGATACAACTGTTGTAGTAGTCACACCTTCAATAATGTCATCAATGACTTCTTGGTCAAATTCTTCAGTTTCGAGATTTGGGATAAAATTTAATAATACTATTGCAGATATTATTATTATTCCTAAAAATAAGTATGTGTATTTGTTTAATATTTTCATTCAATACCAAATTACATATTATAACTATGTATTCTTTAATAGTGGAGAATTACAAATGTATTATTGCAGCAGGTGGCCTAGGAACAAGGTTACAAGATTTTAGGGATAATAAATCTACAAAAATTCTCTTAGACGTAAATGGAATTTCTATGATTAATCGACAAATTTCTCAACTTAACGAATGGGGAATGCGTAAATTTGTCATCATTACAAATCCAGAATATTTAGACATGATTAAAAAAGTAACTTTGAACAATTTTGTTAACTTAGAAATAGAATTTACTGTCCAAGAAGAACCAAAGGGAATATCACATGCTTTATATCAGGCAAGAGACCTTGTTAATCATAATGAAAAAATATTATTTGTTTTAGGTGATAATTTTTTTGAAAATAATCCATTTAACAATTTTCATTTCGATAAGTTTAAAGAGGGTGCTTGTATATTTACCACAGAAGTAAGCAATCCTGAGGAATTTGGAGTAGCAGAGATTGACAGTCTTGGGAATGTGCTATCAATTGAGGAAAAGCCAACTCGTCCAAAATCCAATGCTGCAGTTGTGGGTATATACCTGTTTGATGCTTCAGTGTTTGAAAAAATTGAGACTTTAGAGCCTTCGGCTAGGGGAGAATATGAAGTTACAGATTTATGCAATATTTATGTAAATGAAAATAAATGTTTAAATTTGGATGTCAACGGATGGTGGATTGATGCAGGAACACCCGAAAGAATAATTGAACTTGAAGAAAAATTAAGTTAAAACTTTTAATCTTATTGAAATAAAATAAGCCAGAAAATATACAATTAACAAAAATCCAATAATCAAATATGATATTTGTGTTGATGTAAAAATTGAGAGGTAAATCAATATAAAAGTTCCAAAACTATAACTTAAAAATATCAAAAGAACTTTTTTTTCAGAAAATCCTTTTGCAAGTAACCTATGAGAGATATGATCTGTTCCGCCGACTGTTGGGGATTTTCCAATACTTATTCTATAAGTTACTACGACAAGAAAATCAATTAGGGGTACAGAAAAAATTAGTAAAATAGGACTTAATGTAGACGTATACACAGTAACATCCTCAGGAGCCCAATTATATAAGATACTCATAAATCCAAGGCAGAACCCGATAAATAAACTACCGGAATCTCCAAAATAAAGTTTTGCTGGTGGGAAGTTAAAAAGTAAAAAACCTCCAATTGCACAAAGTAGAAGAATAGAAATGTCTGTTAACTTATATTGGCTTAAATAATTTGTTAAGACTGCAATCTGTATGCATATGGCTGAGGAAACAACCACGGCAAGTCCATCCATATTATCTATAAAATTTATTGAGTTCATTATTAACATAATCCAAATCGTTGAAACTATGTAATTTAAAGAATTATTAAATTCTATCCCAATTAATGATTCAAAATTTATAAAAATATTTAAGTTATATAAAGGTATGTAGACAATGATTGTCTGGAATATGAGTTTGATAAACCATTTAAAATTATATATATCATCGAGCAAGCCGATAATTGAAATTATTACTGCAAAAAAACCAATATATAAAAAATTAGTTTCAGCTTGTCCCAGAAGTCTTGTAGATATCAAAAATGCAATCGAACATGCAATACCACCAAATGGCGGTACAAATTTTGAAGAAAGTCTTTCTTCATTATTCCTCTCCTTTGGCACAAAGTCTTTGGTTTTATGAAGAGTTATCGAATTAAAGATTATAGACAATAAAATTGCTGCTATTGCTGCACTTATTAGTGAGACTTGAAAGTTAGATAAATTCACTTTTGTAGCTCTCTATATCTTGTCTTAAATATTGATAAATTTTATTATATGCAGCTGCAATTTTGACAGATGTGTATTTTTGATTAATTAATTCTCTATTATATTTAGCACCGTTTCCAAAAGAAATATTTTGTGTATTTTCTAAAAAAACATCATAATTAATTATTTCGTCAAGAGTTCTGCTTAATTCTTGAATGTTATTGTCCTCTATAAAAAATGAATTACTAAATTTTGAGCCAAACTCTTTTGTTCCTGGAATATTATTTGATAAACATATTAATCCAATGTATAAAGACTCTAAAAGTATTCTTGAAGAACCTTCATACTTTGACATAACAATATTTATGTCGTAATTGTGAAGTTCTTTTTTTATATCAATATGCCCTAAATAATTTATAAATTTATTATTTTTTATCTCAACTAGGTCAAGTTTGCCTAATGAATCTGGATTGCCTTCGTCAATATCTCCAGCTAGATAAAATTCTAATTCGGAGTTTTTCATCAACTTCGCTAGTTCAAGATATTCAAATATACCTTTATCATTAATTAACCTTGTAGCCATGATTACTTTTAAATTTGAGTTTCGGTAAAATTTTTTAATTTCAATTTCTTCAACAGCGATTCCAGAGGTAGGAATTATATAAGATTCACCTTGATATTTTGAATAATCGTTAAAAGTTTTTTGATCTTTAACATTTTGGAACATCAAAAAATCAAAGTTTTTATTTATTAAATGTTTAATAAATAATCCTAATATTATTTTTAAGAATTTAGCTTTAAAGCTATCGCTAAATAGATAACCTAAACCTGTCAGAGTCAATATATTTTTAGTCTTATTATTCCTAAAAAGGTTGGCAAAAGCCAAAAGTAAACCAGATTTTAAAGTAAATGCATGAATAATATCATCAGAATTTACAGTTTTTATTATTTTTCGTAGATTTATTATTCCCGAAAGGTCTAAAATTTTATTTCTCCTTAATTTCCAATCTATTATTTCTTCATAATTATTTTCAAGTTCGATTTTATTTCTATCAATTGGACAAATAGCCATAAATTTTGAATCACTGATATTAGATACAATGTCTTTTCTTGATTGAGTTAATATCCAATCCCAATGAGCTAAATAAACAATCATTAATTACATTTTAAGTGTTAAAATTGTTAACATTGCATAATATGAACATTGTCATCATTGGTACAGGGTATGTAGGTTTGGTCACAGGTGTAGGTTTGGCTAACCTAGGCAATACCATTAATTTTATTGATTTAGATGAAAATAAAATTGAAAATCTTTCGAGTAAAAAAATTACATTCTTTGAGCCTGGACTTGAACAATATTTTAATGATGATGAAACATTTAAAAGAATGTCTTTCTCTTCAGATTATTCAAGAATTGAATGGGAAAAAATCGATATTGTCTTTGTATGCGTTCAAACACCAAATAATCTAGATACAAATTCTGTAGATACAAAGTTTTTAGAATCAGCCATAAAAGAAATAAATAATGTAGATAATAATGACTTGGTAATAACAGTGAAATCCACAATTCCTCCATATGAAATAGAAAAAGTATGTGAAAAAGTAGGGATGGATTCAAGTAAATTAACATTCAATCCTGAGTTCTTAAGAGAGGGTACAGCTGTTGAAGATTTCTTTAAGCCAGACAGGATTGTACTTGGTGGAACTGACAACGAAAAATTAAATAAATTAAAAAAACTTTACAGCGACTTTGACTGTGAGATTATTACAACTGATTCGATTAGCTCTCAATTGATTAAATATTTAGCAAACACATATCTTCCACTTCGATTATCTTTTGTAAATGAAGCAACAAGGTTAATAGATTACTCTGGAGGGAATTTAGAAGATGTCTTAAAAGGTGTTGGTTTAGACAATAGAATTGGAAAGCATTATTTCAGACCCTCACCTTCTTGGGGTGGCTCATGTTTTCCAAAAGATCTTATCGAGGTAAATAATTTTTATGACCATGAAAAGCTAAATCTTCCACTTATTTCAAATATTATTAATTCAAACGAGATTCACACAGATTGGACTTCTAAAAATATCATAGAATTGTATCAATCTAAAAAATTAGATGGAATAATCCTTATTGGTGCAGCATTCAAAGAAGACACAGATGATTTGAGAAACTCACCTACAACAGAAGTATTTAAAAATCTTAAAAGTTCAATTGAAAATGTCGTTGTTTTCGATGAAATAATTAATAATGAAGATATAGTCAAAGTTGATTATCTTGAAGGCCTAAATTCTCCGCACCTATTTGTTTTAATGTACCCCGTTAAAGAGTTAACACTTGACATGTTAAATAAGATTATTGAAGACTCTAACTCTGTAACTTATGTCCCGTGGTCGCTATGAATATTGTAATTACTGGTGGGTCGGGTTTTGTAGGATCTTATTTATGTGAAAAACTGATAAACGATGGAAATAAACTTATTGTTATAGATAATTTATTGACAGGTTCAACTGAAAATATAAAACAATTTATGGACAATAATAACTTTAAATTTATGGAACACGATGTACAGAATCATATTGAGATAGAAGATGAAGTAGATTTTGTTTTACATTTTGCAAGTGCTGCTTCACCAAAAGCATATACAGAGCATCCAGTCAATACACTTAAAGCTGGAAGTGTAGGTACTATAAACACTTTAGGTTTAGCGAAAAAGCATAAAGCTGAGTATTTACTTGCATCAACTTCAGAAGTGTATGGCGATCCACTAATAAGCCCTCAAAATGAGGAATATTGGGGAAATGTTAACCCCAATGGTGAAAGAAGCATGTACGATGAAGCGAAAAGATTTGCAGAAGCAGCAGTGGCCACTTATGCAAGATCATATGATTTAAAAACTAAAATTGTCAGGATTTTTAATACTTATGGTCCAAGAATGCAGCTGAACGATGGCAGAGTTGTAACAAATTTCATAGTACAGGCATTGAATAATGAAGATATAACTATTTATGGCGACGGTTCTCAAACAAGAAGTTTTTCTTTTGTTGAAGATACCGTTGAAGGAATATTGTCACTTATGAGATCTAATGAATATGATGTTTTTAATATTGGAAATCCAGATGAATTCACAGTCTTAATGCTTGCTGAAAAAGTAATAAAACTAACAAATTCAAATTCGAAAATTATTTTTAGACCCTTACCTAGTGACGATCCAAAGCAAAGAAAGCCTGATATAACAAAAGCAAAAAATTTACTAAATTGGGAACCAAAAATAAATCTTGAAGATGGATTAAAAATTACAATTGACTGGATAAATAAAGAGTTGATCAAAGAATAGATTTTATTCTTTGATCTAAGGTTTCAAGCGTTTCTTTTTGAATCTCGATCTGGCTAGATTTTATTATTTTAGATAAGTCAGCATCATTCAATTCGTTAATCATTGAAATTTTATTAAGTAAATCATCAGTGTTATTTTCAAATCTCAAATAATTAATGTATTTATTTGGAAAAAATTTGTCATAGTCACTATTTTTATAGAAATTTATAATACCGCTTAGACTTGTTTCTAATACAGTTTTGTCATAGTTTCCCTTTGTAGTGTTATTGATATGAAATTTTGTATCCTGAAAATATTTTTTTAATTGATTATGGGGAATTGAACCTTTAAAAATTACATTATCAAAATTCTTATACTTATTTTTTAAAAATAAATAGTATTTTTTATCACTTACTGTTACGGGACCCCCAATAACATAAATGCTGTTAGATTTTGAGTAAATACTATTTAGAAAAGCATTTATAGATTCGTCAATTTTTTTTGATTTAGATATACGACTTAAAATTAAAAAATTTTCATTATCGTATTCTTTTTTTTCAATAAAAAAATAGTCATAGTTTATTGCTTGACCTATTGCATTTATTTTTTTACTTTTTAAAGGATAGGAATTACTTGTAGATGTAATTATTTTATCTACTGTAAATTTACTAATATATAAAATTATTTTCTTTCTTATGTCTTTTGGACCTGGATGTGCGTACCAAAGTACACTTGGTATATTTTTTCGTTTCAATTGAAAATAACTTATGATTGACAATATTGGAGACATATGTGATAAACAGTATGAATATTTATCTTTTACCAGAAGTTTCTTAATTAGATTTACTGCTTTGAATATTCTAATTATGCTTACGTTATTCTTTTTTATTTCAAATACATTTATATTTCTATTAAGCAAGCTAGTGTTTCCCTTTTTTAATGTAACTACATCGACTACATCATAACTTTTGGACAGAGAATTTAGCCAGGAAACTGCAAAACCTAATGAAGTGTCATCAGAATCTGTGGCAATATTAAAAATTAAAATCTTATTCATTATTGTATTGAATTTTAAAAATTTCTAAATATTTAGATGACTGAGTTTCAAAATTATGTTTTGATATTAAATAATTTTTGGCTATTGTAGCTTTTTCAATTGCTTGATTTTTATTTTCGTAAACTTCAATTATTGCGTTAATAATTTTAGGTACTGTAGTTGGATGTGAAATTATAAACCCTCTTTTACCATTACCCAATAATTTTTTGCATCCACCAGAATCGGAACTTATTACTGGTAATCCATTATTTATAGCTTCCAACATTGAGTGGGGTAAACCCTCATAATTTGATGCCTGAATAAAAATATCATTATTTAATAATTCTTTTGAAACCATATCTTCATCTATTTTTCCAATAAATTTAATATTATTTTCCCTACCTAGGTTTTCAACCAATATTTTAAGATTACTCAATTCATTGCCTGTTCCAATAATGTTTAAATTTAGATTAATATTTTTAACTTCTGAAACAGCTTTGATTACAAGATCTATATTTTTTTGAATTACCAATCTTGAAACGATAATCATATTCAACTTATTATTTTTGAAAGGAATTAATTGCTCATTTTTTATTTGAACACCATTTTCAATTACTTCAATATTTTTTTTATATCCAATTTTTTTTATAAAATCTTCAAGGTGTTCAGATGGAGTTATAATAAAATTTGATTTTTTTATGCTCCAGTTTCTAACAATTTTTTGAAATTCAATATATGGACCATAGGTGTTTGATTGAAATTCGTCGAAATTATCCTCAATTGTTTTTTTATTATATAATCTTTCCCATACAGGATCACCCACAATTTTTCTTATTATTTTCTTTCTTAATAATATATTCGCAATTGAAACCTCTGTTCCAAGACCATTTACAAAAATAATATCTTTCTTTTTTCCAATTTTGTAAATTTGAAATACTGTCTTTATCCACCTTATTACAATAGGTAAATTTCTATTTATTCTGTGAAGTGAAAAATTACTTGATTTATGCAAATTTTCTTTTTCAGATAGACAAATTATTTCAGGTTCAAAATTCAATTGATCACTTAAATATTCTGTGATTTTTGGAACAAAACTAGCGGGTCCACCAATATCTGGTGGGAATATTCCCACAGTTATCAATATTTTCATAATTTAGCTAGTCTTGTTTTCTGTATTCCACAATTTCTTTAATCATTGTTTTAATATCATAACTAGGTCTAATTCCAGTAGCTTTAACAATTTTATCAATATTGGGTGTTCGTCTGCTTGGATCTTCAAACTTATCACCAAAAACATCTTCATGACTTTGGAACTTAAGTTCTGAACTTGAATCTGAAGTTTCTATCACAAGTTGTGCTAACTCTTTTATAGATATTTCTTCAGTCTGACCAATATTATATATTTCTCCATATTTCTTCAATTCAACTAATTTTATAAAATATTCAATAACATCTCCAACCCACGTGAATGACCTAGATTGAGACCCATCTCCATGAATAATTATGTCCTCATTCTTTAAGGCTGAATCAATAAATTTTGGTACTACCATACCAAATTCAGAAGCTTGATTTGGACCTATTGTGTTAAAAAGTCTGACTATTATAGGTTTTAAATTTCCAGCCTCGTATTCTGATAAGGCAAGAAATTCATCAATCATTTTTGAAACCGCATAAGACCATCTAAGTTTTGTTGTTGGACCAATTAAACTTTTTGTTTCTTCGTCCCAGCTTTTTTCTTCAGATGTTCCATATACTTCCGACGTGGATGTAATTAATACGGGTATATCATTTTGTTTACATGCTTCAAAGACTGTGTGTGTCCCTTGAATATTTGTCAAGATTGATTCACTCAAATTGTTCATAATATATTGAACACCTACTCCTGCAGCAAGATGAAAACAGAAATCATAGTCCTTAAATATATTTCCTATATCATCTAAATCTTCAAGTTTTGAACGAATTAAACGAATATTTGACAAATTATTGAGGTTTTTTTCTTTTCCAGTCGAAAAGTCGTCAATAATAAGAATTTCATCAACACCATAGTCATTCAATTTTTTTACTAGATTTGAACCAATGAACCCTGCACCGCCAGTTACGATAACTTTATTCATTTATATACACCAATTCTTTTAAATAGTTTTCATTCTCTTTATACCAAGATACAGTATTTGCAATACCATCTTCTATTTTAGTTTTTGGCATCCACCCGATACTATTTTTTATATTTTCTAAATTGGGACGAACTACGTCCGGATCTTTATATGCTCTTTCTAGATTTTCAATTTTTGCAGTTTTTCCTGAAAACTTTTCTATTAACTTTATTACACCATTTAATGAAACTGTAACGTTTGAACCGACATTAAAGGTATTTGACTTTTCTAAACCCGACATTCCTCTGAGAGCAGTGATAACATCCTCGATATATGTAAATGATCTTTGTTGCTCTCCATTTCCAAAAACCTTTACTTCTTTTTCATTCATAATCCAATGAATAAATCTTAATATTGACATATCAGGCCTTCCATAGGGCCCATATACTGTGAAGAATCTTGAAATAATTAATTTTGTATCTGTATCTTCTAGAATTATTTTCGATAAAGATTCTCCTGATAGTTTAGTACTTGCATATACCGAGGGGGGTTTTATTTTCTCGTCCTTTTCCTCAACCATTAAGTCTTCACCACTATCACCATATATTGATGATGTTGAAGCGAGAATTAATTCTTTAATTTTCATTTCTTTAGAAAAATTAGACACGTTGGCTGTTGCAAAAGTATTATCTTCAATATAGCTTCGGGGATCTAAGAAGCTTTGTCTTACCCCTGCTCTTGCTGCCATATGATAGATTGTTGATATCTCAAAGTTTTTAATTTCATTCAGACTATCTTTATCATTTAAGTTATTATTAAAAAATATAAAATTTTCATTTTTATTTAATTCTTCTAATCTTTTTTGTTTTAATTTAACGTCATAGGCATTATTTAATGAATCAATACCAATTACAGTTACACCTTCACTTAAGAGAGAGTTTGATAGGTGATATCCAATAAACCCAGAACAGCCTGTAACTACTACTTTTTTATCCACTTAATATATGCTAACAAAACTAATTATTATTCTGATAAAAGAATTAAATACTATTTATTTGT
>MDTB01131463.1_pt1 | contig 10825 bp, 7 predicted proteins | sample 811161 | NCBI WGS metagenome assembly MDTB01 (sample SAMN05326650, study PRJNA326480) | marine metagenome | isolation source: seawater | place: Mediterranean Sea | collected 2009 | reverse complement strand
CGATATTCTTAAAGAGGTTGTTGATGAACACATGGCATCTGATGTATCTTATGGTGCTTTTTTATCAGGAGGTATCGACTCTTCTCTTGTGGTTTCAATTATGCAATCAATAAGCAAAAAACCTATACAAACTTTTTCGATTGGTTTTCCTCTAAACAAGAATGATGAAGCAATCTTTGCAGAAGAGACTGCAAATTATCTTAAAACAAAGCACTACAAAAAAACTATACTCCCTAAAGATATTAAAAATAGTATCTCAAAAATAATTTCAACTCACGATGAACCTTTTGCTGATAATAGTAGTATTCCAACTTACTTTCTGTGTGATTTTGCTAAAAACTATATTACAGTTGCACTTTCAGGTGATGGAGGAGATGAATTATTTGGTGGCTACCCAAGATATTTTTGGGCATCAAGAATTGAAAAATGGCAAAAGAATTTAGGTATGCCTATTAGCAAGAGTTTGGGTTCCTCTTTAGATTATTTTAGACACTTATCAAAATACAGTAGGTCTTTTGAAAGAGTATCTCGTTTAGGAAGATATTTAAAAACTAAAAGAGATGAAGTATATCCAAAAATTATAGCTTGCTGGGATGGAAAAGCCCCTATTAAAGAAGAATACAAAAAAAATCTAGGAAATGATAGACTTAGATTTCCAAATAGTTCTTGGGTTGAAGAAATGATGCTCATTGATCAAAAACATTATTTGAGTGATGATATTTTAACTAAAGTTGACAGAATGTCTATGGCTGTAAGTTTAGAAGCTAGAGTTCCATTATTAGATATAAGAGTATCAGAATTTGCTTTTACAATTGATAATGAGATGAAATTGGGAGGCAATCTTAAAATGGGTAAATTTATACTTAGGGAAGTTTTATCTAATTATTTACCAAGAAAACTATATGAAAGACCAAAAGCTGGGTTTGGATTACCTATAGAAAATTGGTTAAGGAATGATTTAAGAAAATGGTCTGAAAGTTTTTTTAATTCTAATAGACTTAGAAACTACCCTCAACTTGATGATAAAAGAATTATGATGAAATGGAAATCATTTTTAGATGGAAATGATCTATACCGAGAAATGTGGAGTATTATAAGCTTAATTATATGGCTAGATAATAAGGGTGTTCAAAATTAAAAGATAATTATTTTCTTATTCTTGGGCTAATTACTTATAGTTTTTCAATTTATCAAAATTATTATTACATTCCATATAATAATTATTTATGATGATAATCATGTATCACCAAATTCGAAATACTCATCATCAATTTTAAAATTTTTATCCTCTTGATTTTTTCTAATTCTATATAATCCTTTTGTTTTAAGGTAAATTATATCTGATTCATTTAATCCTAATTTTATGAAAAGAGCCTTAATTCTTTTAGGGGTCATATAATGTTGGTATTCATGAGATCCATTCCAATCATAGGCAGTGTGCACAGCATTCATATAACCTGCTTCACGACCTGCTTTTCTTACCAAATAAATTGGAGCCAAAAAATATGAAAGAAACCATGCCCATTTTCTTGGAAGCCTCTTCATAATTTTTCTTACAGGCTCTAAACATACTGTAGCAGGAGTCCATAGGTAAAAAGAAACAACTATCTCTCCACAAGGATTCAAACAGTTTAAAGCATTTTTAAGCGTGTGTTCGATAGATTCTGTATGCTGAATAACTCCAACTAAATATAAAAAGTCAACTTTTACATTTACTGTTGCCATATCACCTTGAATAATTTCTATCTTTTTTGATTTTAAATAAGTTTTTTGGTATGAAATTGAACGTTCAGCCAATTCAACAGAAATTATCTTTTGTGGGTTTGATAACTCATTTATAGCCCAGACATGCCTTCCTCCACCAGACCCGAAATATCCAACTACTTTATCATCGAAATAATTAGAATAAATTCCTACGTCTCTGAAAAGTCTTCTATAAAAATTTTTTCTTGAATCTTTAACAGTTTTTGAAATCCATTGCCACTCGAAGGACTCTACAGATTCTTGACTTTGCTCTTCACTGACTTTCATATTTTTCTCATAATTTAACTGAAATAAATGAAATACTATAATAAACTTAAAAGAATTATAATATCAAATTTAATTTGATTAAATTATAATTAATAAAATAAATTATTTAATGCTTTGATAGCCTTTAGCAACATAAATTATATGAATTAAAATCATTCCAATCAATGGTGAAAGATAAGAAAAATATTCAAATAAGACTAAAGTAAAAATAAATTTAAAAATTAGTTCTATAAATGATACTTTAATTAGTCTTTTTAGTTTTACTTGAGCGAATGCAAATGATATTGGCCACCTTGAAATTGAGTAAAAAAATAAAGCTATACCAGCAATATAGTACATCCAATCATCTTTTGGAGCATTATTACCAACCCAAAGCTTTACTAAATACTCACCAAGAAACATATAAATAAATGAGGTTATTAAACAGAGTATAACAAATAAAGTTCTACTCTTTAAAAATAGTTTATCATAACTACTCAGCTCTGACTTTGAATCTAAATGAATAATTTTTGGTTCCAAAGATGACGGTATCTTTCCAAGAATCAAACCGAAAACTTCCGGTATTTTCCATAACAATACAAATTTACCAGCTAAAACTGGCCCACCAATTATACCTATGATAACAACATCTAATTGTAATAATAGTACAAGTGTTCCAAAATATAAGTAATTTAGACCATCTCTACTCATAAACCTCTTTAAATCAGGTTTCATTGAATTTGAAAATTTACCCCAACCAACAAAATTCAAACTAAATTTCAAATACGAGCCAGTAATTATTCGTTGAGTTATTACTCCCATTATTAAAGCTAAAAAAACTATATCTATACTTTTATATTTAGGTAAAAAATATACAGTCAAAAGAGAAAAAACTATTACTTTAGTTAGCTCAATACAATTTCCAAATGCTTGCCAATTTGCTCCAACAAAAGCTTGTCTCTCTGATAATGCTTCATATGTTAATACAAAATATAATGAAATTATTGTAATTGTTAAAATATCAATTTCATTTAAATAACCTGCATTTTTTATTGTAACAAATGCAATCATAGAAAAAATTGAAACAATTATTGAATAACTAGTAAAAATATATTTACCTAATATTAAAGTTTGATTGAATTTTGACAAATTTTTATTAGACCAATATTCACCAAGAACCCTCACCAAACCACCAGAAAACCAAGCAATACCAAATACAGCAAATGTTATAATATTTAAGAATATCATCAGTAATCCAAATTTTTCTTCTCCTAATATATTTAGATAAAGCGGAGTTAGTAATATTTGAGCTAGCATGTGCGCAAATATCAGAATATAGCCAGTTAATAAGGCCAAAGCATAGCTTTTTGGTTTTTTAAAGAATTGGATTAATATATTTACATATGGAATATTTTTAACCATATTATTTTAATTATTTTTTTTATAAATCAAATACATTATTGATGGATACGTTTTAGCTAAAGTTATTATTTTTAATAAAATTTTATTTAGCCCAAGCTTATTAAAAAACTTTAATATTTTTGAAAGTTTTTCATATTGTTTTACACTTGAATTGTTTCCATTCATTATACTAAAAATTTTCTTTATATATAGATTGTCCCAACTCATATTTAATTTAATAAGATTTTTTTCGATACTCTGAGGATGTACAAATTGAAGATGATCTAAAAACATAATATTTGAATTTTTTTTCTGTATTTTTGATAAAACCTTTACAAATTTTTTTCCTAACCTTGGTATACACCATATTCCTAAATGTGGTTCATATGGCCAATTATAATTAGGTGCCTCTAGATGAATTAATCCCTTTGGGCTTAAAACTCTTTTCATTTCTGAAAGTACAAAATCTACATTTTTTACATGTTCTATTACAGTATGACAAATAATTAGATCGAATTGCTGATCTCTAAAAGGAAGGTTTTCACCCTCTCCATTTATAAAGAAAAGGTCATTTAACTTAAAATCTATAGTCATATTATGTGATACAAAAATAGCCTCTTTTTCAGGTTCTATTCCTATTACTCTAGCTTCAGGGTAGAGATCTTTAGCCTTTAGACAAATTACACCTACTGACGAACCTATCTCTAAAATATATTGAGGTTTGAAATTATTAGTGTCTGATTTAATCCTTAAAATTGATTCATGAGATGATTTTAAACAATTATTAATATGAGATAAAAGATTTTTATCAGATAAACTTCTCTCTGCGTGACCAAAGTTTTCTTGATGGTTTAAGTAACTTTCCCAATAATTAAAAGTATTATTAGTAAAAGTATTTTTCGTTGCTTGCATTTATAAGTTTATTCCCATGTTCAATTAATTAATATATAAAATTGTTGTTTCTGATATACTATTACTGAATGTTTTATAATCATGTGTTTTCAAAAAATAACTAATACCATCTATAGCATCTGTATTATCTATGATCAAAATACCACCTTTCTTAATTTTTTTTAAAGATTTTTGAATACATTCAAGTCTGAAATGACCATCAATAAGTCCAAAATCAAAGTAATTGTTTTGAAATTTTGATAACGAATTAGAGTATATGTTTTTTTTATTTAAATCAATTTCTAATTGATCCCCAGTATCTCTATATACAATTTCACATCTTCTTTTTTTAATATTCTCCTTATTTTCACTAATAGTTTTTGTATACCATTCAAGGTTACCTTCAACAGAATAGTAATAAGAAACTTTGTTTGTGAACCACTTTGTTGATCTGCCAGATCCAAATTCAAAACCTTTCATATTTTTTTTAAGCCATTTCTCTAAAAATAATACAGATTCAGGTACAAGCCATGGCGCATTAGGGTTTTCTTTTTCCCATTTTTGCTGTTTTCTATGTGCAATTGAAAAGAAGTGAACTATTGAAACTAAAAAAAGATATACGTTAACAGCTAATTTATTCTTCAGCAAAAAATTTCTCCCAAAAATTAATCTCGAAAAGAATCTCAAGATGTAATAGATGATAAATCTTAAATTCATAGAAAAATCCTAATTTAACCCACTGTCTTCTAAAAATGTTCCCAAACTGACAAGTTTCATAATTATATCCCAACTATAATCTCCGTTCTCAATAGTTGATTTCCAAATATTTCTCACTTTATAAGGATCAATAGCAGTAGTGTTTGGAAAATTGTTTAGAAGTTTTTGTGCATGTGTTTTCCAAGAACCAAGAAATAAGGTTTTTTCATCAATCCCAAATCCAAAACCTCTCTTTGGGGCATTTAGTAAATTTTCAGGTATTATATCATTTACAGAATCTCTTAAAATTTTTTTTAGATTTTGTGATTTAAAAAAAGGGTTTATTTTTTGCTTCCAATGACAATTAAATGCATAATTCAAGATATTACTATCTAAAAAAGGACATCTTACTTCTATGCCATTCATCATTGCTGGAATATCAGCAGAGATTGCTACAGATGCTGAATTTTCTAAAATTAAACCTAAATAAGAAGATTCATCAATATAATTTTCGTTAGGTAGTATTCTTCCCCAATAGTCTAATTCTATTGAATTATAGTCAAATATTTTATCTTTTAAATTATTTTTTAATAAAGTATCTTTAAAAAATCCTGACCTTATTTTATAAAGTCCAGATTTTCTACTACCTGGGTTTTTAGATAGGATAGCACCAATTTCATTATCCATAAACGTCATATCTGAAAAATGTTTGCACAAAGGGTAGAAAAATTTAGATGCTATACTAATTCTTAGAGTATTTACCATACCAGTATATCCAAAAAATAGCTCATCTGCTCCAATTCCTGATAGCATAACCTTTATTCCATCTTCTTTTACTTTCCGGGATATATAGTGAGAGTGTACTAATGGAAGTAGGGGCAAAGGTTCACCATTAATTTTGCTAATTTTTTTTAATGATGACCATTCTTCAATAGGGTCAAAGTAATATTCTTTATGGTCTGAATTTATTAGTTTAGAGTAACTTCTAGCCCTAATCAAATCATCATCATCCTTATCTAAACCCAGTGCATATGTTTTCAAATTATTATTTAATTCTCTATTTGCTATATATGAAATTGAAGAGCTATCTACTCCACCAGATAAGAATGATCCAACTTCAACATCAGCTTTACATCTCTCTTTTACTGACTGCTCAAGCAAAAATCTTAAATTATTTGAAGAATTATCAAAATTTTGTAAATAATGTTTTTTAGGTTCCCACCATTGAAAAATTTTTTCTATTTTACCTTTTTTTATTGTAAGTCCGTGACCTGGCCTAATTTTTTTAATTTCTTTATAAATACTATTGGGTTCTGAAATCTGTCTAAAATTTTTTCCAAATAATGAAAAAATCGAAGAATTATCTAATTGAAGGTTGCTATTAAAAACCTCATAATTTTTTGTTATTGCTGGGATTTCTGAGGCAAAAAAGAAACCATAGGGGGTTTCACTATACACAAAGGGTTTCTTTCCAATTCTGTCCCTTGCACAAAAAACTTCTTTCGTTTTAAAATTGTAAATACTAAAAGAAAACATTCCTTCAATCATGTTCAGAACTTTTTCTTTCCAAAAGTGAAACCCTTTTAAAAGAACTTCTGTATCAGACTCGGTTTTAAATTTATATCCATTCTTCTGAAGTTGTGATTTTATTATTTTCCAATTATAAATTTCACCATTAAATGCTATAACTAAATTATTATCATGATCTATCATTGGCTGTTTAGATCTTTGATCAAGATCTAATATAGATAGTCTAGTGTGAGCTAATAGAGTTTTATGATTTTCATCAATCCAAATTCCATTATCATCTGGACCTCTATGACTAAGAATTTTGCATAATCTATTTCCTAGATTTTTTAGATTAATTTTATTTTCTTTTTCATTAGAAATAAATCCAGCTATACCACACATTTTTATACCCTAGTTTTCATACTTTTTTGCCACTGCTGCCACATTAGAACAGGCCAAAGTTTATATTCCCAATTTCTTGAACCAGTTAAATGTTCATGCCAGATTCTACGAACTAAATTCCCATCCAATAGCCCATCACTTGGAAGATTATTGGTAGAAATCAAATCTTCAGTCCATTCCCTAAGAGGTCCTCTCAGCCAATCATTTACTGGCATACCAAATCCCTGTTTAGGTCTATCAATTAATTTTTTGGGTACATGTTTGTACAGTATTTGTCGTAAAATTCTTTTCCCATTATTTTTTTCTATCCTAAAACTTCTTGGAAGTGACCAAGCAAATTCAACAACCTTATGATCCAAAAGAGGGGCTCTAGTCTCCAATCCAACGGACATAGATGCTCTGTCACCCTTTACTAGAATATCATTTGGTAAGTAATTCAATTGATCAGCAAGCATCATATTTTCAATGTTGTCTAATTTATCATTAAAATTATATATATAAGATTTTGAATTTTTAATAATCGTGTTATCTGGCCAATAAGTAGTCAGTGTTTCATAAAAATCTTCAAATCTGTTTAAATGAATAATTTCAGTTGCCTTGTGCAGTTTATCACCTAGCCTTTTAATCTTAAATGCTTCTCCCAGTTTGTTTATAAAATTAGGTGAAGTCATTTTTAAAAACTGAGCAAAATATTTTCTAAATCTTTGAGGGTATTTATTCAATGATCTAAAAGAATTTTGAGCGAATAAGTATCTTGTATAACCCGAAAAAAGTTCGTCTCCACCGTCACCTGTTAGTGCAACTTTTACGTGTTGTCTCACAAGATTACAAAGAAGGGTTGTTGGTATCTGAGAAGAATCAGCAAATGGTTCACTATATACAAAAGGCATTTTTTCTATAAGATTTATTGCATCTAGAGGGGTTGCTTCTAATTTTAGATGATCTGTATTAAGGTGTGCAGCAATTTTACCTGCAAAATAACTTTCATCATAGTTTTTATCTGAAAAACCTATCGAAAAAGTTTTTATTTTTTTTCTAGAATTTTTTTGCATCAAAGCGGTAATTAAAGAGGAGTCTATGCCACCAGATAAAAAAACTCCCAGTGGCACATCCGATAAACTCTGTCCTTCAAGAACTTCAAATAGTAATTTTTCTAAACTACTGACACTTTGCTCAAAATTTCCTTCAAAATGGTTTTTCTGTTTTTCTATTGAAACTAATGAACAATCCCAATAATTTGAAGTTTTATTAATAAAATAATTTCCATACTTATTTTTTTTTAAATTAACTATAGTTCCAGGTAAAACTTTTGAAACATTTTCCAAAATTGATAACGGAGAAGCAATCCATCCCCTTTTAAAATAACAGGCTAAAGCATCTAAGTTAATTTTGGGACTATAATCTTTTATTTTGTAAAATGCACTAATTTCAGAGGCAAACGCAAAAAATTTACTCTCTACATTTAATAAGTAGAGTGGCTTTTCACCAAGCCTATCTCTAACTAAAAATATATTTTCATCTTTATTATCAAAAATACAAAAAGAAAACATACCTCTTGCAAGTTGAAGTGTTTTTTCAAGTCCAAAACTAGAAACAGATTCAACTAATGTTTCAGTATCTGACGTGCCTCTCCAAATAATTTTACTTTTTTTTTCAATTAATTGTCTAATTAAAAGATGATTATAAATTTCGCCATTAAAAGTAATTACATACCTTTCACATAATGAAGTCATTGGTTGGCTACCAGATTTTGATAAATCTAAAATAGATAATCTATTATGTCCAAAATATATTTTTTTCTTATTATTTATCCATAATCCACTATCATCAGGACCCCTATGATGTAATGATCTAATCATTTTTTTTATTGTTAATTGTCCGTTATGGCCTGAACCAGGCCATCCGATTAAACCTGATATACCACACATATATTTTTCATTTCTTAATGTTATAAAATTATCTAAGATTTATTGCATAATATTATCATTAAAATAGATTAAAAACATTACTTTAATTCTAATTAATTTAATATTTATTAGTATAATAAAACTATTTTTTTTCGCCAACAGCAACCCAATAGGGCGTTTTATCACTAAACTTAATGTTAATTAAGCCAGATTCCTTCATCATTGAAGTAATTTCATCTTTAGTAAATCTATGTTCCAATCTGGTTCCAAATCTGTCAAGAGAGTCTGTTTTCATAGTATAAAAACTTGCATTTCTGTAAGATGATAGAGGTAAATGGTCAACATTAAAACCCAAATTACTTAGTAAAAATGATCCCTTTGCTAAAGGCATGTAAATAAATAATGCAATTATTTTGCTTATATATAATTTGATAACAAAGGGTAACTTTGATGTAATAATTCTGATTAAATTTGATATTTTCCAAATTAGTTGGAACCAAAAAGGCCTGTTGTCAAATCTATAATATAAATATATTAAAAATGGTGCCCCTTTCTTTAGCTTTTCAACGCAGCTCTTAAGGCCCAAACTGGTGTTGGGAATATGGTGTAAGACTCCTAAACAGTAACCAAAATCTTGTGATGATTTAGGTAAACTATTGTTAGTTACATCTTTATTTTGAAATTTACAGTTACTAAATTTAATTAGATTTAGTTTTGCCTCACCAATTGCAATTTTACTGGGTTCTACACAATTTAATGTTTTAACTTTTGGAGCTATCATTAAAGCCCATCTTCCACTACCACAACCCATATCAAAGCCAATTGAATTTTTCCCGATTTTATCAAAAGGGAAAATATGAAAATAATTATTAAAAAGTACTCTCAATTCTTCTTGGTTTAATTTATTTTGATTATAGGCTTGCCACTCTTTTCCAAAATCTTCTATTACTTTATAATTTTTATTATTCATTTTTTATTTAATTAAAAACTTTTTTGTCAAAATTTAAGATTTTATCAACTAAATCTCTAATTTCCAAAACATTATTTTCGCTAAAATCGTCCTTAAACTTTTTAAACTCTTTATTTAATTTATCAAGCGGGACATAATTTTCCTCTATTGATACAATTTTAGGGTGAATTGTTTTTTCAGTTTTATTTCCAATAACAAGTTCTTCATAGAGCTTTTCACCAGGCCTTAAACCTGTAAACTCTATTTTTATATCAGAACCGCTTTCTTTGTTTATAACCCAAGTTAGGCCAGATAATTCTATCATTTTTTTTGCAAGATCAATAATCTTAATTGGCTTACCCATATCAAGGAAGAATATATTTCCTTTTGCTTTAATTGCTCCTGCCTGAATAACTAACTCAGCTGCCTCTTCAACTGTCATAAAATAACGCATTATTTTTCTATGAGTAACAGTTACTGGTCCGCCAGCCTCAATTTGCTTTTCGAATAAAGGTATAACCGATCCACTTGATCCTAAAACATTACCAAACCTTACCGCTGAAAATTTTGTTTTAGTTTTTGTATGGTTTTGTATTATCATTTCAGCAATTCTTTTTGTGGCACCCATGAAACTTGTCGGTCTAACTGCTTTATCCGAAGATATTAAGACGAAACTTTCAACTTGATTTTTAATTGCAGCTTCTACACAATAAAGTGTTCCTAAAACATTGTTTTTAAATGCTTCCAAGATATTGTTCTCAACCATAGGTACATGCTTATATGCAGCTGTATGGTATATAGTATTGACATTATATTTTTTTAAAACATCTAATAATTTTATCTTATTATAAACAGAACCTAGAATAGAAATTATTTCAATATGATTGGATGGATTGTTCTCCATTAATAATTTTTCAATTTTATATAAAGAAAACTCATTTAACTCAAACAAAATAATTTTTTTAGGTGCAAGCTTTACAAGCTGAACACATAATTGAGAACCTATAGAACCTCCTGCTCCTGTTACTAAAATACTTTTATCCTTTGTATTTAAATCCAT
>MDTB01142689.1_pt1 | contig 10826 bp, 5 predicted proteins | sample 811161 | NCBI WGS metagenome assembly MDTB01 (sample SAMN05326650, study PRJNA326480) | marine metagenome | isolation source: seawater | place: Mediterranean Sea | collected 2009 | reverse complement strand
TGTCCAGTTGAAAAAGAAATTTAATCCAGCACTCATACTAAAGTATAAAAGAGCGAAAGAACCAGTTAATACTAGGTATACAATACCTAGGTTGAATTCGTTTAGAATTTGATTTGTAAAGTTGAATAACATATTGCAAATCAATAATACAAAAATATAATTGTATTCAATTATACTGTATTGTAAGATTGAATTGAAAAAGGATAAATATTAACATGCATTATTCTATTAGGGAATATGCTGTAGGTATTTATATTTCGTTTATCTTAAAAGCGATTGCTTTTACTCTTTCACTTGCTTTTAGTGTTTGTAAGTCGTTTTCAAGCTGTTCAAAGTTGTTCTCTATCAGCTTCAGGTACTTCTTTCGTATTTCGGTAGTGGTCTTGTTTGTAGATCCGCTTTTACGTCCACTTCTATTTATTTAAGCCACCAAGAAGTAAAGGAAAAGCCTGATCCATAATTTATCAGAGGTTGATTAATACTTGATAAACTTCGATGTAGTTACACTCTGCATATTACCTACTTTCAACATATAGGTGCCGCTGCTCAATTCCGAAAGATCTAGTATCGTTATCGTTGAGTTCATTGGGTTTACTTCCGCTTTTTGTTGAATTAAAACCCTTCCATTTAGGTTGCAGACCGTAATAACATGATCAATATCACTCACCGTGGCAAAATGAACATTAATTTTATTTCCGGCTGGGTTTGGATAAAGTCCTATTAGTTCAACGTCTTGAAATTCGGCAATTGCGTTAACGTCCTGAGCAGTTCTCGGGCATTCCGGAGCTAAATCCACATCGTATTTTGAAGAAGGCAAGCTTGCCGAAGTTGTTTCGTTCAACTGCATATCGCCTGAATTACTGTAAAGCGATTTCACCCATGAATAATTGGTGTTCACCTGATCAATTTGATCGATAAAGAACCAATCGGCCTGGATACGCTGTTGATTCATGTCTAAAATGAAAAAACCATGTTGGGTAAGTTCTACAAACTTGATATGAGGATTTTCAATAGTAAGTAACCCACCAACGTTAATTGGTGCTCCTGGAGAAGTAACACTTGGAGTTACAAATTCAACTCCGAGGTTGTTACCATTGTCTTCCAAATTAAAAGCCCAGCTAGTATGAACGTCGCCTGTTATTACTGTAAAATTCTCAACGTTATTTGTGTTGATGTGCTGAATTACATTGTCTCGTTCGGCAGGATAACCATCCCATGCATCGCCATTGATCGGAATCCCAAAAACGGTAATAGGAGCAAAGATTACTTGATTTCCAAGTACTTTCCATTGCGCAGAACTTGTAGACAGCTCGTTTGTCAACCATTGGTACTGATCAGTTCCTAACATCGTTCGATTTGGGTCGCTTTCATTCACTCCTTGTTCATCTCTACCATGTAGGCGTGTGTCCACCATGAATAAATCGAGTAGATTCCCATATTCAAATTTTCGGTAGATTTCGTAGTTGTTTTGGGCTTTTGGTCGAATAGGCAGCCACTCGAAATACGCCTTTTGTGCATCCAGTTTTCGATCGGACCATAATCCTTCTCCCGAATTATGATTTTCAGCACCATCTGTGTATGAATTATTTGCTGATTCATGGTCATCCCATACGCATATCCACGGATAGTTTTGGTGTAATTTCTGAAGAGATTTGTCCATATGATACACCGAATAACGCATGCGATAATCATCTTGAGTTATCGTTTCATGGGCTGGATCAAATACGCGATCGAGGTTTGGATCCTGAGCGTATCCGCCTTCTTCGTATTCATAAATGTAATCACCCAGCATAAGCACAGCGTCGACATCATTGCGTTGAGAAATTACGTCATACACATTAAAATAGCCTGCTTCAAGATTCGCACATGAGACAACAGCGAAGCGTAAACTATCCACTGAACCAATAGGGGTAGTTTTGGTTCTTCCGCGGACACTTTGGCTACCTAAACCTGAGAATTCATAATAGTAGTAGGTGTCAGGGGACAAACTATCTACATCAAATTTAACAGTGTAGTCACGTGAATTATCCGTTATCATACTTCCTTGTGTAACCACATTCGTCATTGCAGTGTCGAGCGCCATTTTGTAGCTAACTAGAACAGGAGTAGTAAAATCATCTGGTGTAATGCGTGTCCAGATAATTACACGATCTGAAAGAGGATCACCTGATGCAACTCCATGATAAAAATGATCTACACAATCCAGCGGTGATACGCTTGTTTGCGCCTGTAGATTCCATGCGCAAAAAGCTAATGAAAAGGTGAAACAAATTCTTTTGATCATTTGTTATTGTATTGGTTGTGTTTTATTGAAATATACATGTTTGAACTTTCATTTTGAATTTATCAGAAATCCCGTTCATGTTTAGTTAAACAAAAGTCGAAATAAGATATAACTTTAATGAAAATGGAATTTGGTCTTTCGATGAACCTTTGTTAATACACAGTTCATATTAGACTTTTTTTAAAGTAAAACTTTTAAGCTAAAGTTTCGAAACCCTTTAATTTGAGGTAATATTGATTACTGCTAATGTGAACTGTTGTGTCTAGTCTCTAATAATAACTCTGTGTGACTCAACAACATCAGAAGGAAGTTTGATATAAATTAAGCCGACTCCTTTGCATAATCCTTCTAAATGAAGTGTGTGATCTTTTGCATTTTCAATGTTCTTTGAATAACAGATCTTGCCTAGGCTATTATATATCTCGATTGTTGCATTATCTACTGTATTTCCAAACTCAATTGTTACTTTATCGTCAATTACAGTAGGGTACACTTTCGTCGTTAGATCAGAATGTTCCTGAAGAGAACTGTCATCAATAGGGTTTGTAATAACGACTTGATTTCCATTGGATGGATTCCAGAGAACAGCATTTGACGGTAATCCAGTTCCTAATTCATCGTCCAGAATAGAGAATACTCCGTTGACGTTTTCAAACTTCACGCATTGAATGGTTGTTTCAGTTTTCGTTACACGAATGAAGAAGAAATTATCGAATGTTCCTGCATTTCGAACGAAAGGTTTTGCGTTAGCTCCGGTGTAATGGATATCGCGGTGTGGTGCCCCCCATTGTCCCTCTCCTATATACACAACTCCATCCTCGGGTGAAGCTATTTCAAAGTCATCTGCGGATTGGTTTCCCTGGCAGGGGTAGGTCCATTTGGTACTGTGTGAATCTGACTCCATCACCAATCGAATCTTATATTGTTCAAATAATGGAACCCAACAATCCATTTGATCCTGCGCAAGGTCTCCATCCTTACCAATTGCTAGTGTAGGGACGTGATAGGTGGCAAATTTCCAGCATGGATCAGTTGCTGTTCCGGTGTTTAATTGAAGATCATTGGTGAGCCAGTTCAATTGCCCTATATCATTACAGGCGTTCAATTCTGAATTCAGCATGTACAACCGTAACAAACCACCGTTAATTGTGAGTGAGTAGTATTCATCAAATGGAATATCAAACATTTCGTGAACATCGAACATATCCTCGTGATTACCACGGGAGAACGTAACCGGAAACATTCGGCCGTCCTGTGTAATTGTCAATTGCCAATCGTTGAGCCACGTGGTCCATTCGTTCTGCGTGTTTGAAGTGATTTGATTCATTACGTAATCACCAGTAAATGCGATAAAATCAGGGCGAATCTTTGCTACTAGTTTATTTCCATCCCTTCTTTTTTCGAGACAATCACCGCTTGGACAGTTTTCTGTATAGATTCCGAATAGCGAAAACCCATCTCGTGTGTCTCCGCCTGAAATAAATGAAACTGGATCATCAACATCGTCAGACAAGGTTCGAAAATAAAACCGCTGACTCGTTTGCCCGGCATCATCCTGAATAACGAAATAATAAATTGCATTGGGATTCAATCCCGTAAGTCTTGCAAAATGACGCGTTATGTTATGAGCACCCCCCGTTCTATCAGATACATGACTGAAAGGGTAACTATTATAGTTCGTACCGAAATCTGCAAGTCCGTAATGTATTGTTCCGTTGTCACCACTCCACCCAATAACAACAGATGTTGCCGGATCATTGCGAAATGCTAGTGTATAGTGCTGGGTTGCAGCGAACGATGCCGAATAAACGATAAAGATGGTAAAAGAGCTGAGAATTGTTTTTATCATAACATGGCGTAATTAACTCACTAAGATCATTGATCAATAGAAAATCTGAATGAAGCCAAAATTAAGTTTTTGTTATGTTGCAATCACTCCTTAAACCATTCGCTATACTTCAGATAATTATTGGCTAGCTGAATATAATATTAATACAGTAAATCCATTCCAAAATAAGAGTTACCCATAAACTCATGTCCAACGTTGGGTAGGATGTGGTGCTCCCAATTAAAAGCTGAGCTCAAACTTGTTGCACTATTTTGCGCTTCATCGTAAAAATGTTGTGCGCGGTCTAAACGGTTTAAACCTTGCAAATCAACAATATCATTTCTCCTTAAACCTGGTGAGTTTTCGTCATTGTCATTGCTCCCAACAATAACATAGAGCTTTTTAGAGAATAATAGAGATAAATCAAGTTGCTCTGCAGGGCTCTCTTCCAGGCCATAAGGAAAAGTAATTTCATTGTTTAAAACAGTGTACCATCCTGAAGCCGCAGCCACAATTCTATTGATGCGTGCATTCGGGCTGAAAATCATAAAACGATGTGCCACTTGGGCACCTGCTGAAAAGCCCATGACGTCATAAACAGAAACATTGCTTATGCACGAAGCACGAATTTTATCAAACAGCGGTTCGAACACTGCAAAAGTCCATTCGCTTTGTGGGTTTAAACTACTTGATGAAGGATTGTCGCCATCTACAAAAACATTCCCTAGATTGTAACTGTCGCCTCCTGGATAATAATCAGAGCTAAACGTAGGACACACTAAAATACAATTGTGTTGATCTGCTTTGTTTATGAGTTGGTCCCTATTTTGCATTCCATCTCGACCACCTCCATGCAAAACAAAGAGAATTGGTGAGTATGCCGTGGCCGTCAGAGGGACATGATAAAAAACTTCAACAGGTTTATTCGAAAGCGGGGCATAGCTATCAAAAACAAAAGAGCCCGTACCCAACATTTCGATGGCAGTTGAGTCCTCTGTCTCTTCTGGAATGTCTGGACTCAAAATTTCATTTTTGTCACAAGATGGTAGTATGTAGGTAATGAAAATTAAGCCAAAAAGGATAGGTATAAATCGAACGTGAAGCATCATTATTTTTTTGCGATATTCATTTTAAATAGTTGAAAAAGGAAAGTTATTTTTTAAAACTACCACATTTTATGGATTAAAGCTATTTCTCTCCATTCAAGGTTGTTGAAGGTTTTTACCTAACCGTAAACAATAAAATTTCAATTAACACAATCAATGTGTATATTTGACACTACTCACCAAGTATTAGAACAATTATGAAAACATCCCCAAAGAATTCTTGTTTCATTATTTCAATTTTTGTTTTGCTTTTTTTTCCTGCGAGAACTCAGCTGACCACATTTTTTGAAGATTGGCAACCCAGAACTTTTACAATCCCGAGTCTAACCACAATATCCCCTTCAATTAATGCGAATCCAACCATCGGTATAAATGTGAATATTTCCAATGAAATCGCAGATGTTTTACCCACCCATTTCGGAACCAATCTGACTCATTTTTTGGGAGAGTCTTCTCTTGCCGAACAGGACTTTATGGATAATTTAGACAACCTGGGAAATGTGTTTTTTCGCTATCCCGGAGGTAATGGATCTAATCAGTTTTTTTGGGATGGAAATATACCGTCCTCTATTTTAAATGATGCAGCCATTTCCGTTGATGACCTAATCGATGGTTCGGGATGGAGAATCAGTCCAGATGATTTCTCTGATGTTTTGTTGCAGACCAATAGCAATGGAATCATTGCTGTGAATGCATCCTATGCAAGATACGGAACTGATCAAAATGCACTTCAGGTTGCTGCTGGTTATGCCGCCGATTTTGTTCGACACATGAACAATGATTTGAATGCCAATATTAAATATTGGGAGGTTGGAAACGAAAATTATGGGTCATGGCAAGCTGGATATGAGGTCAACGGAAATCAAATTGATGGAACTGACTATGGTAGTATTTTTAATGTTTTTGTTGATTCTATGAAAGCGGCGGATCCATCCATTAAAATTGGTGCTGTTATTTTCCCGCATGATAACAATTACAACAACTGGACAAGAAAGGTCCTTCAGCAAGTCGAAAACTCGGCTGATTTTTTAATTATTCATGACTACTTCAAACGAAAAAATAATCCAAATAATGTTACTTATCCTGAAATGATGATTGCTGTTTCAGAGGTTGAGCAGGATGTTGATAATGTCAATAACATGGTGACTTCATATACTTCCAAACCATCTGGATATTTTCCCATTGCCATGACGGAGTTTAATTCCAAAACGGGCGAGAGAGAGATTGCAATGGCCAATGGGATTTTCATTGCGCGCGTGCTGGCAGAACAAATCAAGCATGAAATCGGCTTGTCACTAATTTGGAGTTTTCAAAATGGTTTGGACAGTCATGGTGGCGATCATGGTATTACTGCCAGGAACAGTACAGTGGCTCCTAAAAATACACCGAGGCCAGTATACCACGTTTGTCGCTATATGAACCAATTCTTTGGCGATAAAATGATATGGTCCTACGCGAATGATACTTCTATTAATTCGTATGTCACTAAGTTTTCCAATGGAGATTTAGGAATGCTACTTATTAATCATACATCAAATGCAGAAGTTGTTGAGTTCGACTTTGGTGCCACGTCATTGAAGCAAAATTTTTATTGGTATGAAATAAACGCTTTGAATGAGACAGATAAGAAAGTTTTCATTAATGGTCAGACGACAAATCTGACGGAAGGCGGTCCCGAAAACTATGCTCAAGTTCCAGCCTATACAAGGGAAGTGGATGGGAATACAAAATTCGAAATAAAGCCTTATTCAGTAACTTTCATCGCCAACACGGACAATACTGCAGGTCAAATTACAGTGCCTAAGAAAAAAGTTAATTTCAATAATCCATTTCAAAACCAGCTTTCTTTTTTAGGAGAGCTTATTCCAGAGGAGGTCACCATATTTGACGTGAATGGCGTCCCTGTTCTTTCTTCAACATCAAAAATCATAGATACCTCTCAGCTATCTCCAGGTGTTTATTTCTTAGTACTTGAAATTGAGGGAGCCCAAGTTGTTTATAAATCCATTAAACTTTAATTATGACAAAGTATTCAGCAAAACATTTTTTGACTTTTCTTTTTTTCTGCAACGCCCTATGCTTTATAGGTCAAGATCAAATCGATTTGTTAATTGAAAAGATGACTGTTGAGCAGAAAGTAGGTCAAATGACCCAAATCAATTTGGGTTTTCTATCCTCTAGTGTGGATCAACATGACGGTAAAGTCAAACAAATTGACAACGAAAAGCTAAAGAGGGCAATTGAAAATTACCATGTAGGCTCAATTCTAAATACTGCTGGAACTGCTTACTCGATTGAAAAGTGGCATAGAATTTTAACGCAAATCCAAGACATTGCCTTGGCAACCCCGCTTGAAATCCCTGTTTTATACGGAATAGATGCTATTCATGGTGTCACATACACCAAAGGGTCCACTTTATTTCCTCATAACATTGGATTGGCAGCAACAAGAAATCCTATCATTGCGAATCAGATTGCTGCTGCAACAGCAAAAGAAACGCGAGCTTCAGGTCTTCGATGGAATTTTGATCCTGTTTTGGATGTTGGCAGAAATCCATTGTGGCCAAGATTCTGTGAAACTTTTGGTGAGGATCCTTTTTTGGTTTCTACCCTCGGAACAGAACTTATCAAGGGATACGAGCAAGACGGTTTGTCTGAAAAAACGGCTGTCGCCTCTTGTATGAAACATTTTATTGGTTATTCCGATCCTAAATCTGGAAAAGACCGAACGGAAGCTTACATTTCTGATATCACATTATGGCAAAAACATATCCCTTCATTCAAAGCCGCTATTGATGCTGGTGCATCAACGGTAATGATCAACTCTTCGATGATCAATGATGTGCCCGTTCACGGCAGCTACAAGCTATTAACGGAACTACTCAGAAACAAATTAGGCTTCAAGGGAATGATTGTTACGGATTGGGAGGATATTATTCGACTACATTCAAGACATAAAATTGCGGCAACGCCAAGAGAAGCTGTTAAAATTGCAATTGATGCCGGAATTGATATGAGTATGGTTCCCAATAGCTTTTCATTCTGTGAGCACCTTATAGATTTGGTTAAAAGTGGAGAAGTTTCGGAAGATAGAATTGATGCTTCTGTAAAGAGGATCTTGGTTTTAAAGAAGGATCTTGGGCTCTTTGACGAGCCATATCCTGAAAAGGATGCAGTACAAAATTTTGGATTGCAAGAATATCAATCGCTGGCATTAAATTCAGCCAGAGAATCCATGGTTTTATTGAAAAACGAGGGCGACGTACTTCCCCTTCCTAAAAACAAAAGGTATTTACTCTTAGGTCCAGGTGCCAATTGTTTGAGTGCTTTAAATGGATGCTGGTCATATTCTTGGCAGGGAGACAAAGAGGACGTATATCCAAACACGAGTAAAACGATTTTAGATGTCTTTCAAGAAAGATTTGGCGATGAACAGGTGATGTGCGATGTAAAAAGAGACTACTCTGATGCGATAAATTTCAACATTAATTTTTCTGATGAAGAGATTAGCAATGTTGATTATGTCATTCTCTTTCTCGGGGAAAATGCCTACGCGGAATCCCCTGGTAATATTGATGATTTAACGCTCGATCAAAATCAAATTGATTTGGCAAAAAGAGCGATAGCCTTAGACAAAAAAATAATCCTTGTGCTCATCCAAGGAAGACCAAGAATAATTAACGATTTTTCAGAAAACATAGATGGAATCGTTAACGCATTTTTACCAGGTAGTATGGGAGCTCAGGCAATTGTAGATGTACTTTTTGGAGATTTTAATCCTTCTGGAACCTTGCCTTTTACCTATCCTGCGCATTCAGGAGACTTATTGACGTATGATCATAAATATCTTTCTGCTATGGTAAGAACAGCACCGAATAAGAAAACATATGGAGGATATCATCCAGCCTTTAAATTTGGTGATGGTTTGAGTTATTCTGATTTCGTAATCAGTAATTTTAAATTAAGCGCAGATACGATTAATGTTGATGAAAAAATTCAAATTTCCTTTCAGTTAAAAAACAATAGTGAACGTGATGGTACAAAAAATATTGATGTGTTCATAAAAGACCATTATGCCTCACTTGCCCCTGATGTAAGGAATTTGAAATACTTTACTAAAGTTTCTCTTAAAGCTGGTGCTCAAAAAGAGGTGCGAATAGATTTGGATAAAAATGATTTGTTTTTCTTCAATTCAAAAGGGGAGAAGGTTTTAGAAGAAGGTAGTTTCTCCGTATTTGTTGAAGAACAAAATGCAACTTTTTATCTTAATAAGTAGTAGCTTCTCACTTGTCTTTATCAGTTCCATTAAAGCGAATTCAGGAATAAATACTTTTGTGATTCAGCAAAACCTTGCTACTGGCATATATTACATTAATATTGAAAAGGGTTCAAGATCAACAAATATTCTAGAGTATATCAAGGCAGCGCTCAATTTTAAATCGAAAAGAGTCCTTGTATCTAACAATGTGGCATTCAGTGTACCACGGTTGTGTGTAGAATTAATATTTATTAATTATATTAGCGTCTAATCTACACTAAGTATAATGTTAAAGCTCAGAAATTTAATTTTTGCTATTTTATTTCTTTATTTAAGTTTTGACAGCGCAGGGCAGCACGAGCCAAGATTTAATTTCCCCATCTTTAAAACGTCTCCCACAACAGTTTCAGTGAAAGGATATTTTAGGTTTATGACTTATCATAGACATCTCTATGACCTTTTTGGAGACTCCTCTAAGCCTTATGTCTTTCGCGCAGACGATGAGTTTAATTCTCCTTCAATGAATCTTGAATTGAAGTTGTTTAATAAAAAGGCGGGCTATGTTAAAACCCAATTGTATCTTTTTGATCCTTTTTCAGGGATAAGCACGGACGTAGATTATTTCAAACTCAATAGAAAAGGAATTTCAATCGAAGCAGGGAGAAAAACGTCTATCGGTAATATTAAACTTATTGCAGGAGGTATTAATTTTTTAAGGTTTAGCGACTTTACATTAAGCTCGGCAAAGCAGGTTAGAAATTCCCTTTTTGATAGAAATGCTTGGACCAATGTTTGGGATGTCAATACGCAATACCAAAACTATTGTCAAGAGTCCGATTATGAAAGAGCAGCGGATTTTGGAAAAAGACAATTTAGTGGAATTCATCTGAGCATTACTGAAATGCCGAAACAAATGGGCATTGAACTCATTTATGGAAAAACCCCTTTCAATGCGCTGGACTATGATTATCTGGCAGGGATTAAACTGCAAAAAAAAGCAGGCTTGAATACTTTTTCCGCCGGTTTTCTTAATTCATCTGGTTTAGACAATACTATTAATGGCTCATCCTTTTACAATCGCATCCTCAACAGTACATTTGATGCAAATATCAATGAATGGAAGTTGAGCGGTGAATTGGCACTTAGTCAATATTTTTTTGAATCGGTAGGCACAAAGAACAACGGTATTGCTGCTGAGGTTACAGTAAAGCCGAGTAAACGATTGATTAATTTCCCTCTTATTCTCGAGGGATATTTCATTTCAAGAAAATTCACGAATGTGCATTCATCAATAATAAACGGCTCTGTGCCTGAATTCAGCTCTCAAACAGAGAGTTTTGATGGCGCGGG
>MDTB01026953.1_pt1 | contig 10826 bp, 9 predicted proteins | sample 811161 | NCBI WGS metagenome assembly MDTB01 (sample SAMN05326650, study PRJNA326480) | marine metagenome | isolation source: seawater | place: Mediterranean Sea | collected 2009 | reverse complement strand
TCCCATATCGCTATTCAGTATTTCTCTGCCTCTAAAACGGACGCTTATTTTAGTCTTATCTCCGTCAAGAATAAAGCTTTTTATTTTTTTTAATTTAATATTGTAGTCTCCAACGTCAGTAGATGGCCTAAATTTAATTTCTTTTGTAGTATTTCTTTTAACTTTCACCTTAGAGGCTGAAATGTTTTTTTTCTTATCAAAAAGGTGTTTGCCATAATCTAATATCTTACAAACAATAGGATCTGCATCAGATGAGGATACTTGAACAAGATCCAAGGATGCCTTTTGTGCTTCTTCGAGCGCGAGTTTAATGGAAACCACTCCTTTTTTTTCACCCGATGAGTCAACAAGAAGTACCTCAGAAGCCCTAATTTTTTCGTTTATAGGCACTGTATTTTTTTTTGAGTTAGCTATGAGATATACCTGTTAAATAATGTATTGAGATTACTGAGCCATGTAAAAAACTAACAAGGTTTGTTAAATTTATGATTGTGATTTTTCATTGCAGTGGATTTTATACCAATTAGCAAAATACGTAAATGCTATGGCTGCAAAATATAATTAACCCATGTGTTATTTTTAAAAACATAATAATTTCTTTTATTTAATCTAGTATCTTTGCCTTCCCAAAATTCGATACTGTATGGTTTAAATGAGTAGCCACCCCAATATGAGGGTCTTTTATTATTGATAGAATTATCTTTGTAAACATCTTCATATTTTTTAATTATCGATTCATAGGAATCAATTTTTTGGGACTGATGAGAACTAATTGCACTTGCATTTTTTTCTTTGGATCTATTGCGAAAATGTTTATCTGAAAATAAATCTGAAGTTTTTTCAATTCTAGCCTTCATTCTTATTTGAACATTAAGCTTATCCCAAAATATTAGTGCTGATATTTGATTGTGATGTTTAAAATCCTCAGATTTGGATGAGTTATAATTAGAAAAAAATATCCAATCTTCATCATTAACATATTTTAAGTTAACAAATCTCGAGTTTACCTCTTTAAGATATATATCATATGAACTTATCGAAATTGCTTCAATATGCTTTTGTTGGGCATTAAAAGCTTCATCGTAAAGTTGTAAAAATTTTTTATAAGGTTCTGATTGATTTATATTAATAAACTCAATCGTCATTTTTCATTGTTTTCGTAAAAAGATATTCTTTCAATATCATCTTCATCAGTCTTACTCCCATACTGAATTTCTATAATGTGGCATTCTTTATTATTTTCATTATATGCTTGATGCCACCATCCATTTTTGACATGAAAAATATCCTCTGATGATAAAGTAACTTCGTCATATTTTTTTGGATCATCTTCACTAAACTTTACAATGCACGACCCCTTGCTAACAAACCAAATCTCGCTTCTATGGAAATGTCTTTGATAGCTAATCCCTTTTCCAGGATATAAGATTAATTCCTTTACTTTTACATTTTCATCAAAAAAAAGATCGTAAAACTTGCCCCAGACTCTGTCTTCACTACTAAATTTATAATCTTTAAGAATCCAACTAGAAGAATTTTTCTTGGAATCTCCACCTACACCAAACATAAATTTTACTCCATCTACACTCATCTCAAGTGTGTTTTGGTTATCTCTACCCCCGCCATTACAAAAAACTATTTCATCATCAGGGTATAATCTCTTAACTTTTTCAAGTCCCAATATGCAGCTTCCTTGATCATCATCATCAAAATCGATTACTAAATCTACCATGGAAAGATTTTCTAAGATTATTTTTCTCTCATCAAAAGGCAATAAAAATTTTTTCTTTTTGTTGATAAGCCAATTATCGCTATTAAGAGCAACAACAAGAATGTCACCCAAAGACGATGCATATTTTAAATAATCAATATGCCCAGAATGTATGGGATCAAATCCACCACTTACTACCGCTACTTTCATTTATCTTAATTCTCCATGAAAATGTCTCTAGAAAATAATTTATCCTTAACATCATGAAGTTCTTTATCAACTCTGTTAGCAATTATTAAGTCACAATAATTTTTAAATTTATTAATATCTTTTTCCACTTTATAACCCTTAAAGCTTTTGGCCTCAATTATAGGCTCATAAATAAGCGTATTGATTTTATTCATAGATAATCCATTTAAAATATCATAGATCGAAGATTCTCTAAAATTATTAGAATCTTTTTTCATCTGTAACCTATAGATACCTACAGATCTAACATTAAGAGACTTGATATGATTAATTAAAAACTCTTTTCTAGTTTCATTTGTATCAACAATAGCCTTTAATAGATTTTGTGGAATATCAGAAAAGTTAGATAGTAATTGTTTTGTGTCTTTTGGAAGACAATAACCTCCATATCCAAAAGAAGGGTTGTTATAGTAGTTACCTATCCTATCATCTGAACATACACCATCAATTATATGTTTTGTATTTAAATTATTAACCAGAGCATAGCTATCAAGTTCGTTAAAAAAACCAACCCTCATTGCCAAGAAAGTATTTGAGAAAAGCTTAATACATTCTGATTCTTTGATAGATGGAAAAAAACATTCAATATCTTTTCTTATAGCATTATCTTTTAGTAAATTTGCAAATTCTTGTGATTTATTACTATTGTTGCTTACTATAATTCTAGATGGGTAGAGGTTGTCTTCAAGTGCCCTGCCTTCTCTTAAAAATTCAGGTGAGAAAACTATGTCTTCATATTTAAACTTTTGGATAATTTTATCAGTGAAGCCAATTGGAATAGTAGATTTAATAATAATTAAAGCCTCCTTATTATATTTGATAGATTGTGAAATAGCTTCCTCAACCGAAGTTGTATCAAAATATTCAAGACTTTCATCATAATTTGTTGGTGTAGCAATAATGATATATTCTGAATTACTTAAAGCATCTTCTTTGTCTTGAGTTGCACATAAATCTAATTCATTCTTTTTTATAAATTCATCAATATAATTATCTCCGATAGGCGATTTATTATTATTTATTAATTCAACTTTAGATTTATCGATATCTAGAATTTTTACATTATTATTTCTTGCTAATAGTATTCCCAAAGAGTAACCAACATAGCCAGCACCAATTATTGATATAGAATTTTTTTTAGTTGTCATTAACAACTTTAAGGACACTACCTGCCCTTATCCTTGCAAAAAATATTAAGACAGGTGCAAAAATTATATTATTTAGAATAATCTTAAATTTTGAAAATCTACTGTTAGAGATTCTATATTTCATAAAATCATGCGCAATATTTTTTGGGTAACAATCAAAACTTTCTTTTATATCAGCCTTGATAGATCTTATAGGGTGATGAAAAGTTACATCATTGAGAACATGCATCCATCCATCTTTACCCATATGACGCTTTCGTCCAAGTCCTAAATCATATGAAATAGAAACATACTTTCTTTGCAATTCACTTTTTCTTTTAAACCAATGCGGAAAGTACAATCCGATATGACCCTCATACCAACAGGACTTATTGGGAAAAATAGCGTAAAAAATACCTCCAGGCTTTAGAACTCTTGCTATTTCCTTATATGAATCAAGTGGGTATTGAATGTGCTCAAATACCTGGTTTGTAATTACAAAATCAAAAGTATTATCATCATATTCCATTTTATTGTTTTGAATCTGAGATATTCTGTCTTTGATATTCGATGGTAGGTTATCTTTCCAATTCTCATAATATCCCTCAAAGGTATCAGCACCATAGATATCTAAAGACATATCTAATCCTGACTCTACAACCTCACCAACACCACACCCAAAATCAAGAATCTTTGCATTTTTATATTTTGTATCTGATGAAGCGTTTTGCACTAATTCTAAAATATATTGATAATTTGGTTTCAATTTTTTACCCTCTTAATTAATTCTTAATGATGCCACAAAAGTCTACCAATTTTTCGCTTGAAGATAATTTTGTATTTTTTTTAAAAGCATCATGACCAACAAGTATTATATTGATATCTGATTTATCTAGTGCTTTGTTTATGTCAACAATCTGATAATCCTCTAATGAATCAATATGTGGTTCAACACATATAACATTATTACCATCAGCAATTAATTTATCTACAATCTTAATTGCTGGAGACTCTCTCATATCATCTGCATTTGGTTTATAAGAAAGTCCAAAACATGCAACTACAGGTTGGTCTTTACCTAAATCTTTTATTTCTTTTGTTATCATTTCAAAAACCCATTCTGTTTTTGAGTTATTTACTTTTCTAGCATTTTGTATAAGTGAAGAGTAGTTTGGATAGCTGGAAACAATAAACCAAGGATCTATTGGAATACAATGGCCTCCGACACCAATGCCTGGAGTGAGAATATCTACTCTTGGATGCTTGTTACTCAGTTTAATTAATTTTCTTACATCTATTTTTTCTCTCTCACATATGAGAGAAAGTTCATTAGCAAATGCAATATTTATATCTCTAAAACTATTTTCAGCTAGTTTACATAGCTCAGCTGTTTTGGCATCAGTTTCATAAACATTTCCTTTACATATTTGTCTGTATAAGTCAGATGCCTCCTTTGTAGATTGTTCATCAATTCCACCTACAACTCTGTCGTTATTAATCATTTCATTAATAATATTACCGGGTAGTACTCTTTCAGGACAATAAGCAATTTTTATGTTGGATAATTTAGCTGCAGAATTCTTGATAATACCTTTGATCATATCAACAGTACCAACAGGTGATGTTGACTCTAAAATTATGAGGTTTCCATCATCTAATAGAGGCAAAATCTCATTTACCGCAGATTTTACATAACTCAAATCTGGTTTATTATTTTCTTCATATTGGATGGGTGTTGGGACACAAATTAAAAAAATATCTGCTTTTTTAGCAAAGGTTCCATATCTAAGATTTTTATTTTTTATTGCATGCAAAGCCATCTCATTAAGATTTGGTTCATCAATATGAATAATCCCAGAATCTAAATTTTTTAAAATTTTTTCATTCTTTTCAACTCCATAAACATCAAATAGATTATTTGCGAACAAAATTGCAGTTGGGAAACCAATATAGCCCAATCCGAGAACACATATTTTATTGTTTTTCATGATATTTTTTTAAGTTGATTTAGTATTTTTGTTGAAGCTGTGCCATCGCCATAAGGATTTTTTTTGTTGGCCATGGATTGATAAGCAGTTTTATCATCAATTAAATTGCTTGCCTCATCTATTATGGAAGAAACAGACGATCCTATCAATTTTGCAGTACCAGCAGTGATTGCTTCTGGTCTTTCAGTATTTTCTCTCATTACAAGTACAGGTTTACCCAAGCTAGGCGCCTCTTCTTGTATTCCACCACTATCAGTCATTATGAAATAACAATATTTCATAAGCAAAGTAAATTCTTGATAACCCAATGGGTCAATTAAAAATACATTGGAAAGGCCATCTAAAATTTCAAAAGCTTGATTTTTAACATTTGGATTTGGATGAACAGGATATACAAAACTTATGTCAGGATACTTATTAGCTAATTTTTTAACTGAATTAAATATATTCTCAAAATTCTTACCAAAATTTTCTCTTCTATGAGCAGTTATAAGAATAAATTTTTTTATCTTCCAATCAAATGGAATGTTTTTTGAAATAATTTCTTCTACCTTTTTCATTTTTTCTTTTGATAGATCTAGATTTTTTAGATTCAAAATAATTGAGTCAATTACAGTATTGCCCGTCACAAAAATTTTGTCTTCTTCTAAACCTTCATTCACAAGATCTGCTTTATTTTTATTTGTTGGTGCAAAATGAAGATATGATAATCTTGAAACTATTTGTCTGTTGATTTCTTCAGGAAACGGAGAATAAATATCATTTGTTCTCAAGCCAGCCTCTACATGACATACTTTAATTTTGAGGTAAAAAGCTGCAAGGGCAGAAGCCATTGTTGTTGTAGTATCACCATGAACAATTACATAGTCGGGTTTGTGCTGTAAATATATCTCTTTCATGGAAGAAATAACATTAGAGGTTATATTAAAAAGGTCTTGATTTTCAGACATTAAATCAAGATCGATATCAGGATCAATGTCAAAAACTTCTAAAACTTGATCTAACATTTCTCTATGTTGAGCAGTTACACATGTTATTAAAGAAAAATTTTTATCTTTCTTTATCTCCCAGTATAAAGGCGCTAGCTTAATTGCTTCTGGTCTAGTACCAAAGACAAGCATAACTTTTTTGACCATAATTATATTACTTATTTATTGAAAATCTTATTGTACTAATGTAAGCATCATTAACAATGTTATCGTCATAATTTTTAATTATGTGCTTTCTAGCTTGCTCACCCATCAACTTTCTTTCCTCATGACTCAGAAGAAGTATTTTTTTCATCTTCTCATATAAATCTTGATGATTTTTTGGTTGACAAAGATATCCAGTAACATTATCTATAACAACATTTTTACATCCTGGTGTATTGGTAGTAATAATTGGCAACTTCATTGAGGCTGCTTCAAGAAGACTTTTTGGTGTACCCTCAGGATAATAAGAAGGCAAAATAAAAGAATGTACATCTTTTAAAAAGAATTTAATGTTATCAGTGCTTCCCTTAAATATTATGTCGCCGTTTGTACTCCATTTTTCAATTCTAGAAGAGTCAATTGAGTCTTTATTATCAACATTTGAAAATCCAATTAACCAAAATTTTACATTTTTGAATTCTTTTTTAATTAACCTTGCAGCTTTTACGTATTCATGAATTCCCTTGCTCCATAGCAATCTTGAAGATAAAAGAAAATTAAATTCAGATTTTAATTTTTTTGAACTTTCTTGTTCATCATTCATATTAAAATATTCTATGTCAACTCCCGAACCTGGTAAGAGAGATGTTAATGAATCATCTACAATTTTGTTTTTTAAAAAATATTCCAAGTCATTTTCATTTTGAAAAAAGCATTTATAAGAATTGGATAAAGAAAATTTATATAGAAGCTTAAGAGTATTTCTTAAAAAAATATTAGAATGCGCTATCCCCAAGCCGGCAACATTATTAACTGTGTTTATATTCAAAATTTTTCCAATAATTGATGCATATATATTGGGCTTTACTGTAAAAGTTAGAATAATATCTGGTTTAATTTTCCTTATTTTCCAATAAAGATGGAAAAATAGTTTTAACTCTGAAAACGGGTTTATTGAGCTTGACTTAAAAGATACAAAATTAGACTCAGTAACTAAATTTTCCAGTTTATGCGAATAATCATCTTTATTTGTTATAGCAAATACCTCATTTCCATCATTTTTAATTTTCTTAATAAGATTTGATCTAAAATTAATAATATTCCAACTTGAATTAATCACTATTAACACCCTCATTTTAGGATCCTGGTATTTTTATAATCAATACTTAGTAGGGCTAAAAAAAAGGGGAAATAAGAAACGGCCCAATAATAGAAACCGAATGAAGCACCAAATACAATTGGAGATATAAGAAGTGATAGTGAAATTTTTTTATTATATAAATCTGCATCAAATGCTAAATAGAGTACTCTCTTAAAAAGAATATAAAAAACAACTATAAAAGTTATTATTCCAAATTCTGAGAGAATTCCTGCAAAAAAATTAGATGGATCAATGCTGCCTGAGGAATAGTATGGATCTGTTAGTGTGGTTAATTCAAGGATTATTGGTATGCCTGATTTATATACATGCTCCACGTAAAATAATTTGTAATTTCCTGGACCAACTCCAAAAAATGGGTTATCTAGCCATATAGTGAATGCAACATAAAGGTTTGTAAATCTTATAAACGTTGAACCAGAGCCAATATCGCCTGAAACAGACTCTAGTGCATCAAAGAAAAAATTATTAGCAATAACAGTTGTGACCACAAACATAAGTGCTAATGAAGAGAACAATAAAATGAATACAGAGCTATATGTTAATTTTTTTTGTCTTAACATGAGAAAGATTATTAAGCATGTTAGAGCTAAAACTCCAATGTAAATTGACTTAGATTTAGCAATGATTACAAAAATTGTAAGTATTGCCATACATAAAATTGAAAGATATTTTTTATACCCTGAGAAATAATTTTTAAAGTAACAATGCAATAGAATACAAACTGCTATCATATAACCCATTGACCCATAAGAATGTTCTCTACCTAGTAATGACAAGGTACCTTTATCTAATGCTTTTGGATTTGTATGAAAGATTAATAGAAACTCTCTCACGAATGAATTTGTACTCAAAAACAGCTCAAGGAAGCCATAAATAATCATAATAAGTGACAATATGAGAAATAAGTTCGGATTTATTCTGAAATAAGCGTAAATAGTTGTTTTATATGTAGCATAAAACAAAAATATATTGATAATCGCTTTAATTGAGGTAATAGGATAAGTATCACCAGCAAATTGTCTAGACTCCGCAAGTATTGAGGAGTTTACAAGCGTTGCTACAAAGGTAGCTAAAAAAAATATTAACCAACCCTTTTCAATTTTTAAATTAAAAAAGACCGACATAGCTATAAAACCAAAAGCTAAAATTTGAAAAAAGTATATTGATTGTCCTGCAACTAATATTCCAAAATCACTAAAAAATAATGATGCTACAAATAGCCAACAAAAAATGCTTTGTATATTTACCTTATAGTAATTCATTAATTTTTATTTTAATTTCATTAGTATCATTTTTACAGTAATGATAATTCCTAGGATTTGGAAGGAGTGATATATCAAGATAGTCTTCATATATTATGAGAATATTAAATGGAGCTTCTTTGAAATCATATATTTTTCCTGGCACCTGATTGCCAGATCTATTAAGAAGAATAACCATTAATTTATATTTTGGAATTTCATTTATTATTTTGGATAGTTCCACTCTAGAAAAAAAATTACATTTATCATAAGCTTTTTTGAAAACTCTTTTGTCCCCAATACCGTATAAATCTAAATTTATATCCAATATGCTTAAAGCCTTAACTAGTGGCAAAAAATTTCTATCTTTACTGCTATAGTCTCCAACATATAGCAGTCCATCACCTTGCATTATTGGTAAATTTTTAATAGGTGTTCTTTCAATAAAATTAAGTTTATTTTTATCAAACTCATTAATCATATCCCTATATAAAAATGGTGAGAAGACATTTAAAACCATGATGAGTTTTTTTGCTTTTCTCCAAGCATATTTGTAAATAATGCTGTCTGACCTTGTTACATCATTTAAAAAAGGATCTCCCATGAACAAATTAAAATTTTTATTAATTAATAAAGGAAAAAATATTAACCATTTTGGATTCGTTGAAATAAATAATTTGTAATTAGTTCTGTAAATTAAAATAAAAAAAGTCTTCAATGATAATTTAACCAATTTAAATAATTTAATTATTTTTGGATTAACTAAAAAAACCTCGCCAAAATCTATAATTGTCAATTTATCAGAAGTTTTTTTCAGACTTTCAATTAGCATCTTGTTACGAATTGAATTGGAGGTGCTAGTATCTGATGTAACCACCCCTAGAAATATCTTGTTCATTGTTTAACAATTGCCAACTTGTGTATTAATTTTTTATTTAGTCTTATATTATAAATGATTACAAATTCGTTAAGTTTATATATTCGAGATATTTTGATAGGTTGCTTGAATTGAGAGTCGTTTTGATTTTAATTTGTTTACTAGATGAGTCCTGAACTTTTAGAATTTCACCTCCCATATCAATAATTCTTTTACAATCATTAAACTTTATTGCTATTTTTTTTCCATCAATTGAATAATTGATATTTTTGCATAATCTGTATGGTAATTTTTTAAAAAAAGCCAATTGAATATTTTCAATTAAATTAGTATTAATAGGAGAGTTTGTAGAATAAATCCTATCATTCCGCCTATCATTTTTACTAAATGTATATAAGCCGTTTTTTTTATAAAAAACTACAGGATAATCATCTATGAAATACATAAAAGAACCTATCATAATATGAGCATGCCCCCAATCAGAGCCTTTAGTACACAAAAGTATTTTTTTATTTTTAAATGTTATCAATTTAAAAAAAGTATCTATTACACTTTTTTTAAACTTCTTATCATTTAATAAATTTGATATTGAGGATTCTGCAAAAATTGTTTTTTTTCTATCTCTAAAAAAATAAATCCATTGACTGTTATCATCATCACCAAAATAAAAAAAATTACAGTTTTGAATTAAGCTTTTTGATATAGACTTATATCCATTAAACCATAAAGGAGTTTTATTTTTTAAAAAAAAATAATTTTTAAATAAAGAAGTTACAAAAATATGATAATTTGTTGATCCTTCATTATAAAAAAATAAATTAGAATTTAATCTAAGTATTTTTATTGCTTTGTAATAGTAGTAATTTGAAATTTTAGTATATTTTTTAAAGATTATACTCAAAGCTAGACATGATGAAATGCCATGATTTGCCTTTATTTTTTCTCTAGATTCATCAAAAAGTAAGATATATAAAACATATGGAAATAAAAAAAATAAATATCTATATCCGATTTTTTTTGGTGAAATTAAGATTGTTAATGAAGATTCTAATGGTGATAAGGTATACCATTGTCCAGGCATAAAAATTAATAAATTTTTATATGAAAAATTTTTTGAAAGTGATACTCTTTGGTTTTCATATAGATTCCTTAAATCTATCTTTTGCTTTCCAAAAAGCCATATTTCACCAATAATAATCAACATTAATTTGTCAAAAATCTTTAATTGATCTACTTGAAGAGGGTTTTTAACAAAAAATCTTAAAAATAAGTAAGGAGAAACAAGAATATAATATATTACTATTTTTAAAAACCTTATAGATAGTAATGATATTATTG
>MDTB01009175.1_pt1 | contig 10826 bp, 12 predicted proteins | sample 811161 | NCBI WGS metagenome assembly MDTB01 (sample SAMN05326650, study PRJNA326480) | marine metagenome | isolation source: seawater | place: Mediterranean Sea | collected 2009 | reverse complement strand
AGGATCTCTCTCTGACGGTTTTAAAATAAATGCATTACCGCATGCTGTTGCAAGAGGAAACATCCATAAAGGAATCATAACTGGAAAATTAAATGGAGTAATACCTGCACAAATACCTAATTCTTGTTTCATTGAGAAAGTATCAATTCCTGATCCTACTTGATTTGAATATTCTCCTTTTAATAAGTTAGGTATACCACAAGCATATTCAACTACTTCTATACCTCTCTGTAAAGATCCTTTAGCATCTTCTATTGTTTTTCCATGTTCTCTAGATACTAACTCTGCAATCCTATCAGAATTATCTTCTAACAACTTCTTATAATTAAACATTATGCTAGCTCTCTTGGCTGGCGTAGTATATTTCCATTTTTCTAAAACCTCCAAAGAGGTTTTAATAGAATTTTGTACTACAGACTTATCACCTAATAATACTTCTGATATAACTTCACCTGTAGCTGGATTAAAAACATTTCCTTTTCTACTTCCACCCTCTAATTCATTACCATTAATATAATGTTTAATTAAATTCATTTTTTTATCCTTTAAATCATTCTTAAATATATGAATACAACATACAATAAATAAAACATCAATATAGCAAAGACTATCTTTTTATTCAAATATCTTAAAAAAACCGTTATTAAAATAAAAATTACAGTAGAAAATATTAAAAAGAAAATATCACTGATGTGTAAAATATTTGAAGTATTTATTGGCGTTATTATTGAAGCTATTCCAGTAATAGCCAATAAATTAAATAAATTTGACCCTAAGATAGCTCCCAATATAAAATTAGTATGTCCTCTATAAGCAGCTACCATTGAAGCAACAACTTCTGGAATAGATGTTCCTAAGGCTACTATTGTAAGTCCTATTATTGTCTGGCTTATCCCTAAATTAGTGGCAGTAATTACTGCACCATTAACTAGAATTTGAGCTCCTATAACTATTCCTAAAATTCCTAGTATAGAATATAGAAATGCTTTTTTAAAACCATAAATTATCTCTATTTCTTCTATATCAACTTTTCTTTTTCCTAATGAGGCTTCATAAATAACATAAGAAAGATAACAAATAAGAATGGTAAGCATAAAAATACCACTTAACAAATTAAAACTACCTTTTTCAACAACTATATAGAGGTATAAAATTGTGATAAAAAATAAACATGCACAGTCAAACTTTCTTACATCTGAAGTCTTTGGAATTCTTATTAAAAATGCTAATGGTACTGCAAATAATATATTAGCAATATTGGAGCCTATAATATTACCTAATGTAATTCCTTGATAACCTTTTACCGCTGAATGCACAGATATTGCTAATTCTGGAGCTGATGTACCAAAAGCTACAAAAGTTAAGGCGATAACAAAAGGTCGGATATTAAGATGCTTGGCTAATGAAGTTGATCCACTTACTAACCATTCACCACTAAAATACAATAACAATATTCCTGATACTAGGTATATTAAACCTATCAATTTTTGGCCAGTATTTTTTGTTTGATGTTTGAAATTGCTTTGGCTGGGTTTAGGCCTTTTGGACAAGTTTTAGTGCAATTCATTATAGTATGACATCTATATAATTTAAAAGAGTCTTCCAACTCATCTAGTCTTTCATTGGTAGCTTCGTCTCTGCTATCTGCAATCCATCTCCATGCTTGCAACAATATGGCTGGACCCAAATATTTATCTCCATTCCACCAATAACTAGGACAGCTAGTTGAACAACAAAAACACATTATACACTCGTATAGACCGTCTAATTCCTTTCTTTCTGCAGGAGATTGCTTAATTTCTCTGGAAGATTTTTTTGAACTTTTTAACCAAGGTTCTATAGAATTATACTGCTCATAAACATGCTTTAAATCAGGAACTAAGTCTTTTATAACTGGCATATGAGGTAAAGGATAAATGTTAATATCTTTTTTCATATCTTTAATATATTTTGTACATGCTAATGTATTAGTTCCATCTATATTCATAGAACAGCTTCCACAGACACCTTCTCTACAAGACCTACGAAAAGTTAGAGTGCTATCTATATCATTTTTAATCTTTATTAACGCATCTAAAACCATTGGGCCACAATCATTAAGGTTAACTTCATATGCATCTATTCTTGGTGCGTCTTTTGTTTCAGGATCATACCTATATATTAAAAAAGTTTTAGAATTTTCTACCTTCTCTTTTAATTTAAAATCCTTTCCCTTAACTACTCTTGAATTTTTGGGCAACCTTAACTCTACCATTAATAAACTCTTGCTTTAGGAGGAAAAGACTGTACTTCATTAGACATCGTCCTTAATGTGACAGGTCTCTTACCCATTTTCACTTCTTCATTCTCCAACCAGGACAGTGAATGAAATAACCATTCTTCATCATTTCTATCTTTAAAATCATCTCTGGCATGAGCTCCTCTACTCTCTTTCCTATTACTTGCTGATTTCATAGTTACAATAGCCTGTTGTATAAGGTTGTGAAGTTCAATGGTTTCTAATAGATCAGTATTCCAAATTAGTGATTTATCTGTAGTTCCAACATCATTAAACTCACTTAAAATATTTTTTATTTCTTTATTGCCTTGCTTTAAGCCTTCGCCGGTTCTGAATACAGCACAGTAAGTTTGCATTGATTTTTGCATTCTTAATCTTATGTCTGCTACAGATGCATTACCTTTAGCATATCTTATTTTATCAAATCTTTCTAAACATTCACTTTCTGAATTTTTAATACTAGAAGGAGGTTTTCCATTTGATTTAAACTCACTAGATATGTGCTTAGCTACACTTCTTCCAAAAACAACTAAATCTAATAAAGAATTAGAACCTAATCTGTTAGCTCCATGAACTGAAACACATGCTGCCTCGCCTATAGCATATAAATTTGGTATAACTTTATCATTTTTTCCATCTATATTAGTTACTACTTCACCAGTGAACTTTGCAGGAATACCCCCCATATTATAGTGACATGTTGGAATTACTGGTATGGGTTCTTTAGTTACATCAACACCAGCAAATATTTTTGCTGTTTCTGATATTCCTGGTAACCTGTCATTTATAACATTTGGGTCTAGATGATTTAAATGAAGGTGAATATGATCAGAATGATTTCCTACACCTCTTCCTTCATTAATTTCAATGGTCATTGATCTTGCTACAACATCTCTAGAAGCCAAATCTTTTGCATTAGGAGCGTATCTTTCCATAAACCTTTCGCCTTCTGAGTTAGTAAGATATCCACCTTCTCCTCTGGTTCCTTCAGTGATAAGACATCCTGCTCCGTATATACCAGTAGGATGGAATTGTACAAACTCCATGTCCTGTAAAGGTACACCAGCTCTCAGTGCCATAGCATTTCCGTCTCCTGTGCAAGTATGCGCAGAAGTTGCTGAAAAATATACTCTTCCATAACCACCTGTAGCTAAAATAACTTTATGCGCATTAAATTTATGGATAGTTCCGTCTTCTAAGCACCAAGCAATAATTCCTTTACATCCATTAGCCCCATCCATTATTAAATCCAAAGCTATATATTCTATAAAAAATTTAGCTTTATTTTTTAATGACTGTTGATAAAGTGTATGAAGAATTGCATGTCCAGTTCTATCAGCTGCAGAACATGTTCGATTGGCCGGCGGACCATCCCCAAATTCTGTCGTCATTCCCCCAAAAGGTCTTTGATAAATTTTTCCTTCTGTAGTTCTAGAAAATGGCACTCCATAATGTTCAAGTTCAACTACAGCAGGGATTGCCTCTCTGCACATATACTCTATAGCATCTTGATCTCCTAACCAATCTGATCCTTTTACAGTATCATACATGTGCCAATGCCATTTATCTTCCCCCATATTACCTAAAGCAGCACTGATACCACCCTGAGCAGCTACTGTATGACTTCTTGTAGGGAATACTTTTGTTATACAGGCTACTTTTAAATTGTTCTCCACAAGTCCTAGTGTAGCTCTCAATCCCGCACCACCGGCACCGACTACCACTACGTCATAATTATGTTCTATTATATTATAAGCTTTATTCATTTAGACACCTAAAAATTTATATGTATTTATAATTAATGTTAACAGTATAATTAATAATATTAGTACGGTTACCAAAATACTAAAGATTTTTTTTAGATTTTGATTATGGATATAATCTTCAATTACTACAGTCAAGCCTATTTTCATATGATAGCTAGAAATAATAAAAAAAAGAGATATTAAAATTAAATTATAATCATAGTTTATCCAACTCAGTTTCTCTTCATAACTTAAAGTCATAAAATCTGGTAAACTAAAAAGAAACCACATTGTTAAAGGCATCAATAGAATAGCAGTAATTTTTTGATGCCACCAATGTTTAACACCAGAAATTCTATTATTAATTTTTTTTGAATTTTGCATTTACAGAAACCATGTAATAAAATTAAGTATTATGGCTGTAATTATAGTTATGTAACCTGAAAAATAAACGTTTTTGATCTCAAACCCTAAACCTACATCCCAAGCTAAATGCCTGATACCGTTACAAAAGTGATAGCATAAAGAAAAAATATAAAAATATAAAAAAGCTTTACCTAACAAAGTATTTAAAACAGCATATGACAATAAATAATACTTCTCCCCGGCTAGAAGCATTAATATAGAAATAAAAATAACTACAGTCCCAAATGATTGAAATACGCCAGAAACTCGATGTGAAATTGACATTATTGAAGTTATTTGAGGTTTATAAATAGTAAGATGCGGAGATAATGGCCTATTGTTTTTTTTCATTATTAGTTACCTTTTCTTTTTTTATTAAAACTTCTCCTATTTGTACAGAATTTAAAGCAGCTCCTTTTAGCAGATTATCAGAAACAACCCATAAATTAAATGCATTTTTCTTATTTAAATCTTTCCTAAACCTTGAGATATAAACCCAGTCATTGCCTGAACTATCTATTGGCGTATGATAATCAGTATCAGAAAATACAACTCCAGAAAAAATATTGAGTGCTTTTGTTAAGTTTATTAATTTCATGTCTTTTTCTAATTCAATATATATAGATTCAGCATGACCTATGTAAGATGGAACTCTTACACATGTTGCATTTACTTCTATTTTATCATCTAATATTTTTTTAGTTTCGTTAACCATTTTCATCTCTTCTTTTGTACAACCGTTATCTTCAAAAACATCTATTTGAGGGATAACGTTAAAAGCAATTTGCTTAGGAAATTTTTCTATTTTTATTAAATTTTTATTTAAAATATCTTTTGATTGCATAGTTAGTTCTTCCATAGCTTGCTGTCCTGCTCCCGAGACTGACTGATAAGTAGAAACTATTATTTTAGTTATTTTATTAATATCATGTATAGGTTTTAAGGCCATTAACATCTGAATTGTAGAACAATTAGGATTGGCTATTATTTTTCTATTAGTAAGGTTTAATTCGTGTGCATTTATTTCAGGTACTATAAGAGCTATATCATTTTGCATTCTAAAATATGATGTGTTATCCACCACATAGCAATTTTTTTTTTTCTGCTTCTATGGCAAACTTAGCTGATACAGAAGCTCCTGCTGAAAAAAAAGCTATATCAGCTTTAAAAAAATCGAATTTCTCTACACTCTTAACAACATAGTTTTTATCACCTAAAATAATTTCTTTTCCTTCAGACTTTTTTGAAGCTAATAAATAAAGATTTTTAATTGGAAAATCTCTATCAAGTAATGTTGATATTAATTTTTTACCTACTGCTCCAGTTGCTCCTACTATTGCTACATTATAAGACATTTTTAACTTTTTTTTGAAATGGATTTAAACTCTTCACTAACTAAAGCCCCCATATCACTTGTAGATACTTCTTTTTTCCCATCCTCATATATATCCTTTGTTCTATAACCTTTTTCCAATACACTTTCTACAGCTATTTCAATTTTTTTTGCTGTGTTTTTGTCCTGAAAGGAATGCTCTAACATCATTGAATAAGACATAATCATAGCAATAGGGTTTGCTATATTTTTCCCTGCTATATCTGGCGCACTTCCATGAACTGGTTCATAAAGAGCTTTTCTCTTACCATTGACTTTGTCGCCTAAACTAGCTGAAGGAAGCATACCTAAGGATCCTGTTAATTCTGCAGAAATATCTGATAAAATGTCACCAAATAAATTTCCTGTTACAATTACATCAAACTGACTAGGGTTTTTTACTAACTGCATTGCACAATTATCTGCATACATATTAAATAAATTAGCATTACTAAATTCTTTTTCATGCAAATTTTTAATTTCTTCTCTCCATAATATACCTGACTCCATTACATTTGCTTTTTCAACTGAATGTATTATATTTTTTCTCTTTTGAGCAATCTCAAATCCTATACGTCCTAATCTAGTTATTTCATTTGTAGTGTAGACTTCAGTATTTATTCCTTTTCTTTCTCCATTCTCTAAATCAAATATACCTCTTGGCTCTCCAAAATAAATTCCACCTGTTAGCTCCCTTAATACAATAATATCCATGCCTTTGATAATATCACTTTTCAAAGATGAAGCTTCTTTTAGTGCGTTAAAAACTTTTGCTGGTCTGATATTAGCATATAGATCCAGTTCCTTTCTTAGCTTCAACAAACCTCTTTCAGGTTTTTTTTCAAAAGGCAGTGTATCATACTCAGGACCCCCGACAGAACCTAGTATAACTGCATCAACTGATGCCGCCTTTTCTAAAACTTTATCTGTTATTGGTAAACCATATTGATCATAAGAAGCTCCGCCTATAAGTTCTTCTTCAATACTAAAGCTGTATTGTGTGAATTGATCCATAACATTTATCAATTCTTGTATTGATTTAACTACCTCCGGACCCACTCCATCTCCTGGAAGCATTAAAATATTAGCAGTGTTTTTAATCATTTAAGACGTGCTTCCAATCACTAAATTTTGTCTTATCATCTTCATATTTTTTAATTAATTCTTCATTTTTTAACGTCAACTGTATATCATCAAAACCGTTTATTAATCTATCCTTAACATTTTTATCAATATTAAAATTAATCAAAATATTTTTACTTGTAATATTCTCATTTACTAGATCAACTGTAAACTCTTCTTTATCCAAAGCAATTTCACTTAATTTTTGTATATTATTTTTATTTAACTTTATTAATAGCAAACCATTTTTTATAGAATTATTAAAAAAAATATCTGCAAAAGATGTCGAAACTATACATTTTATTCCAAAATCAAGCAATGCCCATGGTGCATGCTCTCTAGAAGACCCACAACCAAAGTTATCTCCTGCAATTATAATTTTAGCATACCTCCAAGGAGTTTTGTTTAATATAAAATTTTTATTCTCTTCATATTCTTCATGATAACGCTGTTCGTAAAAAAGATTTTTTCCCAGACCTTTTCTCTGAATTGTTTTTAAAAATTGTTTAGGTATTATTGCATCAGTATCAATATTGATATTAGGTAATACAGCAGCAAATCCTTTAATAGCGGTAAATTTTTTCATATTAATTTTCTGTGACGTCCACAAAGTGGCCTTCTATAGCACTAGCTGCGGCTGTTACAGGACTAACTAAGTGCGTTCTGCCGCCTCGTCCTTGCCTTCCTTCAAAATTTCTATTTGAAGTTGATGCACACCTTTCTCCACTCTTTAATTGGTCTGGATTCATGCCCAAACACATTGAACATCCTGGATCTCTCCATTTAAATCCGGCATTTACAAAAATATCTTTTATTCCCTCTTGTTCTGCTTTTTCCTTAACTAATCCTGATCCTGGAACTATCAGTGCTTCAACTGATTCAGATACTTTTTTTCCTTTAACAAAATTTGCAGCGGTTCTGAGATCTTCTATTCTTCCATTCGTACAAGAACCTATAAAAACTTTTTGAATAGTAATATCAGTCATTTTTTTTCCTGGAGTTAAACCCATATAATCAAGAGCTCTCTTCATGGAGTTTTTTTTATCTATATCCTTTATATTATTTGGATTAGGTACAGCTTCATTAATACCAATACCATCTTCAGGACTAGTTCCCCATGTTATATGAGGCTTTAAATTTTCAACGTTTATAGAATATTCTTTATCAAAAATAGAATCTTGATCACTAAATAGAGTCTTCCAACTTTTAAGAGCATTATCCCAGTTTTTTCCTTTAGGAGAATAAGATAAATTCTTTAAATAAAGAAAAGTTTTTTCGTCTGGTGCAATTAACCCAGCTTTTGCTCCTGCTTCAATGGACATATTGCACAATGTCATTCTCTCCTCCATTGACATATTTGTTATTGTTGATCCACAAAATTCTATTACGTGCCCTGTCCCGTAAGATGTACCTAACTCACTAATAATTTTAAGAATGATGTCCTTAGATGTAACATTTCTATTAAGTTTTCCATTTATAGACAATTTTAAATTTTTTGATTTTACTTGTAATAATGTCTGAGTTGCAAGTACATGTTCTACTTCTGTTGTTCCTATACCAAAAGCTAAAGCGCCGAAAGCTCCATGAGTTGAAGTATGAGAGTCTCCACATACAATTGTAGTTCCTGGTAAAGTAAAACCTAGCTCAGGTCCTATAATGTGAACAATACCTTGATTCTTAGATTTTAAAGGAATATATTTTATTCCAAATTCTAACAGATTTCTTTCTAGGGTCTCTACTTGTAACCTCGCTATTTCATCTTTTATAGAGTTTATTCCTTCTTTTCTTGAAGTAGTAGGCACATTATGATCAGCAACTCCTAAGGTTAAATCGGGTCTACGTACAATTCTATTATTCATTCTTAACCCTTCAAAAGCTTGTGGACTTGTAACTTCATGTACGAGATGTCTATCAATATAAATAAGTGTCTGATTATCTTCGGAACTGCTAACTATATGATCTTCCCATATTTTATCGAATAAAGTTTTGGGATTGGACATTATTTACTTTCTTCTATTACTTCCTTATCAGAAACTTTATCTTCCTGAGTTATATTTGAAGATGTATTATCTTTTGCTTTAGTTTTTTTATTAGTCTTTCTAACTATATCCTTTTTTTCTGCAATTCTGGCCGACTTTCCTGACCTCTGTCTTAAATAATATAATTTTGAACGTCTAACTTTTCCTCTTCTAATTAGACTTATACTTTCTAACATGGGAGAGTATAGTGGGAAAACTCTTTCAACTCCTTCACCATGTGATATTTTCCTAATAGTAAAAGTAGAGTTAAAGCCCCTATTTGATCGTGCTATACAAATACCCTCAAAAGCTTGTATTCTTTCCTTGTTTCCTTCAGTTACATAAACATTAACTTTTACAGTGTCACCTGCTTTGAAAGTTGGCACTTCTCTCTTCTTAATTATTTCTGAAATTTGTTCAATTTCTATGTCTTTAATTATATTCATTTTTTTACCTATAGAATATATATATTTAAACAAAAAATTAAAAATTAGCTATAATTTTTTTTATTTTTATTAGTTAGTCTTTTTTTTGTAATTATTTCGGACTGTGTTTTTCTCCAATTATCAACTTTAGCGTGATTTCCTGATAATAAAACTTCAGGCACAGATTTGTTTTTCCAAACTCTTGGCTTAGTATATTGTGGATACTCTAAAAGTCCTTTGTTAAAACTTTCTACTTTTTTGCTATTTTCGTTGCCTAGAACATTAGGAAGAAATCTTACAACCGCTTCAGTTAATACTATAGCTGCTGTTTCTCCACCTGATAAAACGTAATTACCTATAGAAATTTTTCTTAATTCGTTATGTTCTATAAATCTTTCATCAACTCCTTCATACCTTCCACACATTATTAACATTCCTTCTTTATTAGTGCTTAACTCTTCTACGATCTCTTGATTTAAATTTTCTCCGGTAGGAGTCAACATTATTTTTTCTATTTTATCAATTCTAGGATTATTAAAAGATACTATAGCTTTTTCATAAGCCCTTTGTAAAATGTCAGGTTTAATTATCATACCTGGCCCTCCTCCAAAAGGTCTATCATCTATTTTTTCATTATTTATTAAAAATTCTTTAATATCTGTAACTTTGAGATCCCATATCTTTTTTTTTCTTGCTCTAGCTAAAATAGATATATTCAGCAAACCTGGAAATACTTCTGGAAAAATTGTAACTATATTTACTTCAAACATTTTTATAAATAATATTTTTTTTTGTAAATTATTGCCTTCTTTCTAATATCTACATAATCATCATCTATATCTGCAAGACGGATCATATATTGATATTTTCCATCAAGCTCTAGTACGTCTCCTGCTCCAAAATTATGAATAGCCTTTATTTTACCAAGGCTTTTTTTCATTTCATCGTAAATAGTACAGTTTATAAGATCTTTATGATAATATTCTTTTAGTTTTTTGTTTTTTATTTCTTTTTCGTGAATCCAAACCTCTTCACCTACCAAAATTATCGCTTGGTCTTTATTTTTAATATTATTACTAGAACAGACTATAGAAGATCCTTTTGAAAACTCCTTCTTTATTTCTGTATGATTATTTTTGATCATAAAATATTTTTTGTAAAAAAAAAAATCTTTTTCGCTTTTTGTATAAATATTTAATTTAAACAAACCTTTTACGCCATGCGTAGCAATTATTTTCCCAATTACTATTTTTTTACTTTTCATTACGTAAATTTTAAAAGAAGTATATTATTTAAATCTTTAATATCTAGAATAATGACCGTTATTCCTTAGACTCCTTTGCAGCTTCTGCTGGCTTAGCTTCTTCAGTTTTTGCAGCCTCTGCTGGCTTAGCTTCTTCAGTTTCTACAGCTTCTGCTGGCTTAGCTTCTTCAGTTTTTGCAGCTTCTGCTGGCTTAGCT
>MDTB01221077.1_pt1 | contig 10827 bp, 9 predicted proteins | sample 811161 | NCBI WGS metagenome assembly MDTB01 (sample SAMN05326650, study PRJNA326480) | marine metagenome | isolation source: seawater | place: Mediterranean Sea | collected 2009 | reverse complement strand
TTATTGCACCTCCGATAGCCGCAGGTCCAAATATAGCTCCACTTGCACCTTTATAAATTTCTATTTGTTGCAATCCTTGCAAAAAATCATAACCAAAATCAAACTGTCCTTTTGGTGCACTTTGATCATTAATTGGTATTCCGTTCAAGAGAACTAAAGTATGATTAGAATTCATTCCTCTCATAAATACCGAAGTACTTTGACCTTTAGGTCCATTGGCAAATACATCCAAGCCAGCGACATATTCTAAAACACTTCTGATGTCTTCATGACCTGATTCTATCATCTGTTTTTTTGTTATAACTACTTTATTAAGTGAACTTTTGTTTAAATCTGAAGTGTTCGGGGCAGAAAAAATTGTTAAGCAAGGCGTGCCTTCATTATTTTTCCATTTACAATTTTTCAATTCTCTACCTTCTAAAGGTAAATAAATAAATACTCCTATTAATATTAATAATAAATTTCTCATATCGGCCAATCCCTTTTTTTGTAAAACACTTGGTGCCTTACGTTAATAATTGCCGATGTCAATTTTAAATTGTAGAACTAGACTTTTCCTGGCCATCATTCAACAGCGGACTATACTGGGTGGCGCTCCGACTTTACGGTTGCAGGCACAGCCAATGAATTTAACACTGATTTCCCACCATGCATTTCAGTACAATATTTAATTATATTAATTTTTATCAAATATCAAGTTAATTAATAAGAACTGATCTTATAAAAATCATAAATTTTTGAACAAATGTATTTTAATTCTTTTGACGATAAATTTAGACCAGATGGAAGCCACATAACGTTTTTATAAATAATATCACTATTGATAAATTTTTTTCTAATATTGTTGCTTTTTAATTTTGATAAAGGTTTCCAAATTTTTCTACATTTAATATTATTTTTAAGCAAATAATTAAAAAGTTTTTCTCTTTTTTGACATATAACTTCTGTCCAAATGCAAATCTCACCTTTATTTTTTTTGTAAAAACTTAAACCTTTTATACCTTTTAAATTTTTTCGGTAAAAATTATCTATTTTAATAAATTTTTTTGCAATCTTATTAATATCGTCTAATTGTGGAACAAGAATTGAAGCTAATATATCATTAAATTTAAAATTTCCACCGAATATATTATGTTCATCGTCACCACCAATTTTTTTTTTTGTCCTGCCTTGATCTTTTAAACTTCTTATGTAATTTGCTAATTTGTTATTACTAGTAACTACCGCTCCTCCTTGAGCAGCTGTAATGATTTTTGTTGGTGTAAAAGAAAAACAGCCCAAATTACCATAAGTTCCTAGTTTTTTTTTGTTTAAATTTGATCCGAACGCTTCTGCTGCATCTTCGATAACTTGTATTTTTTTCATTTTAGCAAAAGCTAATATATCCTTAAGATTACCCGATCGCCCACTAACATGAACGAATATTAATGCTTTGGTTTTTTGAGTTAATTTTTTTTTTAAATCATTTAAATCAATTGTTGATGTGTTTAAATCAACATCTACTATCACCGGTTTTGCACCAGATAATTTTATAGCATTAAGTGTCGCTACATAAGTAATGTTTGGTACAATTATTTCGTCATTGATACCAATATTAAGTGATCTTAGAGCTAAATATATCGCAGAAGTTCCACTTGATGTCATTACAACATTTTTTATTTTTAAAAATTTACTTAATTTTTTTTCCAAATTTTTTGTAATTACTCCTTCACTAATAAAATTATGTTTGATCACTGAATTCAATAATCTTTTATTAACTCTATTTATTTTTGGCTCAAACCAATTTATTTTTTTCATACTGATGTTTAAATATGATAAGAATCTTTATTGGGATCGTAATTTTCCTTAAACCACTCAATAGTTTTTTTTAAACCCTTTTCTAATTTAATTTTCTGCTTCCAGTTAGTAAGTTTTTTTATTTTTTTATTGTTACATTTTAAGTGAAAAACTTCACTCTTTTCGGGTCTTTTCTTGATTTTCGTACTTTTTATATTATTATTTAATTTCATTATTTTAATAATTTTTTGTGCTAAATTTTTAACTGAAATATTGTAATTGCTTCCTACATTGATTATTTCTCCAATTGTTTTCTTAGTTTTATAAGTTTCAAAAAAACCATTACAAATATCCTCAACATAATTTAAGTCCCTGGTAGGCAATAAATTTCCTAAATACAAATTTTTACTTTTGATGTTTAAACATTGATTGATTATAGTTGGTATTATCGCTCGATTTGATTGTCTTGGACCATATGTATTAAATGGTCTTAAAATTTTTACTGGTAAATCAAAAGATCTATGATAACTCAAGGCTAGTTGATCTGCTGCCACTTTTGAAGCTGCGTATGGAGACTGACTATTTATTTGATTATTTTCGCTTATTGGCATTTTCTTTGGAGTTCCATAAACCTCGCTCGTAGATGTAATTATAATATTTTCAATTTTATTATTTTTTGATGCTTCTAGTAAATTATATGTACCTTCAATATTTGTTTTTACATAGGCTATTGGTGAAAAGTAAGAATAAGGAATTCCAATTAGTGCGGCTAGGTGCATAACTCCATTACAACCTTTGGCAGCTTTATTGACTGAATCGTAATCTCTTATGTCTCCTAAAATAAATTCAAAATCTTTTTTGTACGGACTATTATTTAACCAACCATGATCATTATTAGAATTATATCTATCAAAAGCTACAACTTTGTAACCCTTTTTAGTCATCATTTCTGTTAAATGTGAGCCAATGAAACCGGCAGCACCAGTAATTAAAATTTTATCCTTCATAAAGAATTATTGAACTTGCTTTTTCAATTTCCAATTATTGTTAACTTTTTTAAAAATGTGTTCACCTCTCCATCTTTCACATATTGACCAAAAATCGTCTTCGGATAAACCTGTATATTTAAGAAAAAATTTAAAGTGTTTTTGAGGAAATTCCCCATCATAACGATGAACTAATGCTTTACCTTCTGTTCTTGTTATTAAATTTTCTCTTATTTCATGAGACGCATCAGAAGTTGCTCTTCCAAAACCAAATTTTAAAAACATAAAATAATAGTGAAATCCATCGATTGCATCGTCTAAACTTGCATATTTAGAGTAAGTTCCTTCAGATCTTCCGTCTGGGTTTGGTTGAAAATTAGTATGTTCACTTGCATAATAATAATTTTCTTGTGGTAGCCACGTTTTGTAATCACTCCAAAATTTTCTAATTATCTTATTTTTATTTATTATTTCTTCGTCAGGACCTGAATAAAAGTAAAGATCTTCTTTTGAGTATCCTTTTTTGAGCCAGTTTTCTACCAAGTAGTCAGAAAACCAATATTTTTTTTCATCTTTTTTTGTAAAACCATCACTGGGAGAAGACGTAGAACCTCCATATTCAAGCTCTCCATTTTCACCATCCATCACTAATTTAATGTTATACTTAAGAGCAATTTGCATTGGGAAATTGGCTTGCCCATATATAAAAGGTTGAAAGGGATCGCCAATCTCAATCAAGCTATCCTTAACAAGTCTTCGGTTTACTACACCTGATGGCGAAGCTAAGATATTAGGCAATCCAGCAGAGATCAGGCCCTGAAAATTTTTAAAACCAATTTCAGTGTATACATTTGGTGACCAAGTTACTGTAAGAGGATTCATTTTATATTCATACTTCAATTTATGAGCGACTACGGCACTATCCTTACCACCGCTTGATGGAACCAAAACATCGAATTCGCCATTATTTTTCTTATATTTTTTTAGAATCTCTTTGAGGTTTTTTTCTCTTTCTTTCCAATCTATTGTTTTTTTAAATTCAAAATGATTACAAGCGTTACAAACACCATTGTTATCAAAAACAATTCTGGGTCTTTGATTAGATTGCACACATTTTTTACAAAAAATTACTTCTTCTGTAAGGTTGTACTGTTTTCTGATATTTATTTTTTTAAACTTCATTTTTAATTTAAATCTATTATATTTTCTTTTCCAATATTTTTTTCAAAATTATTAATCACATTTTTAATATCTATTTTCTCATTATTATTTTTTTTAAATTCTTTTAATAAAGAATATAACAAACCTGCAGTTTTTTTTTTGTCCTTCATTATCTTTTGTATAGTCTATCATTCCATCTATGATTGACCAATCACCTATTTTTGAGGTATCGGGATTTTTTTTAAATTCTAATATCTTTTCATCTAGATGATCTAAATTACTTATTATTAGATTTTTTTTAAATTTAAAAATTTCCTCCTCTAAACTTTCAAGGTTTGGATAATCACAAAATATTCCTTTTTTACCTTTGCTAATACATTCAATTAATGCCGATGGAAGAGCAGAACCTGTGCTAACTATAAAATTTGAAATTGAAGCATAAAGATAAGGATGTTTTCTGAAGGGATTATCGACAATATAGCATGAATTACTTCTTTCTAATTTAATTAACTTTTCATAAATTTTTTTATTTTCTTGTAAAATTTCATTTTTTTTTGTTTTAACGATTAAGAAAATATCATTATGTTTTTCAGCTAGAGTTATTAATTTGTTATAAAATTCATCATAATATTCCTTTGTCACAAATTGTTCTCTTGATGAAGTTCGATTGCTAGAGTAGTTGCTGTCAAGAATTAAAATAACAAATTTTTTTTTTTTTTGTTCTATTCTATATTTGATTTTATCAACCTCTGCTTTATTTTTTTTTGTAAAAATATTATTTGTATCCCCAGTAATTAAAATATATTTTGCAAAATTATTAGAGAAATTAATAAATCTTGATGCACTATCTTTTTGATTTACAAAAATTATATCTGCAGATAAAGAACCCATAAAATCATAAATACCTTTGGTTATATAGGATCTAACTCTTCCAATTGAATATGCATTTAAAGCTTTAAGAGCTAAGTTTTTTTCTAATTTTTCTAACCTCATTTCCTCTGCATCATAATGAACTTTAATTTTTAACTTATTAAAAAAATTGTACCAAAAATCTATTTTTTTTATTAAATCAAGTGAAATTTTTTTAGCAAAAGTTTCTTCTTTATTAATATCTATATCTTTAATTTTATTTACAACATTAATGAAATTATTTTTTTTTTTATCAAAAAAAATGTCTGAAATATTTAAAGAGTTTATTTTTAAATAGTTTAGCTTTTTGTATAATTCCTCTTTTCCTTCAAATCTGTATTTATAAGAATTGCCCTCAAAATAGATAAGAATATCCTCAGAATTAAATTCTTTTTCATCGTACCAAAATAAGTCAGATCTTTTATCAAGATCAATTCCTTCTTTGAAGCTAATGCCGATTTTAGCATTATTATTAGTTATTTTATTTGAAAAATATCTCGCCTTTAAATTTAAAAAATATTTTCTAAAAATCCTAGCTAGACTAATAAATTTTTCAAATTCCTCTTTTAATGAAATTTTTTTTGAAAATTTAATTTTTTTTTTATTTAAAAATTGTTCTAAATAAAAATTAATTTTACAATATCTTATATTAATTTTTTTACTAAGTATTATTTTATGAGCATATGGAAAAGAATTAAGATAAAAGTATAATCTAAAATAATTTTCTAAATTATCTTTACAAAATTCTTTTACCAATATATTAAAAGTTTTAGTTCTTTTTAGTTTTTCAAAACAAAAATCGCTTATTTCCTTGCCGGTTTTAAATCCATCATATGATAATACTAAACCGTTTTTTTTTCTTTTATCTAAATACATTTATAATTTTAAAAATTGATCTAATAATTTTAATCCTGGTTCAGCACTTTTTTCAGGGTGAAACTGAAAACCATAAATTAAATCTCTTTTAATAATTGCTGGAACTTTATTTCCTCCATAATTATACGTAGCAATTAAATTGTTTTCGTCTAAAGGTTTAGCCATAAAAGAGTGGATAAAATAAAATTCATCATCTTTGTGAATTGTTTCAAAAAGATTGTCTTTTTCAAATTTCTTTGATGAAATCTCAATTGATCTCCAGTTTATATGTGGAATATCAAGTTTTTCACTTTTAGTTCCTTTGTCACATAACCTAATATTTTTTCCCTTTATAAGACCAAGGCCATCACATTTTTCAAATTCAAGACTGCTATCCAGCAATAGTTGCATACCTAAGCATATGCCGAGTAATTTTATTTTTTTAAAATCTATTAATTGCATTGTGTCATATATTTTTTTCTTTTTCATGATGTCCATTGCATATTTAAAGGCTCCATCACCGGGTAAGATTATTTGTGAAGATTTGGATATTTTTTTTATATCGTCAGTTAAAAGTGGTTTGTAATTAAGGTGTTCTAAAGCACTTTTTAAACTATAAAGATTCCCTATGCCGAGGTCTATAATTACGACTTCTTTCATTAATGATCTTTTTTTATTATGCTAAAGAAATTTTTTTCTTATTTTCGAAATTTTTAATTTCAGTCTCTACTAATGTCGATGGATAACCATCTTTAATTTTATGTTTTTTTCTCCACTCTTTTTCGTATTGGTCAATTTTATCATACTGTCTGTGAACCATCATCTCTCTTAAGCCGATTAATTCTACAGCATTAAAATTAGTTGATATTGTTGCTGAAACTCTGCTGGCATCACCAAGGTCCAAAATATAAGCTTCGAGATCGTCATGAAGGCCATATTTTTTCCCATAACCAGCGTATTGATCTTCAATTTTTTTTCTGTAAACAGTAAACCATTCAGAACCAGGGTAGGCAGTTGCAAAATGAGGTTTCACCATTACTCCTAGATCATCCCAACCTTGCATTTGCATTCTTAAAGAGTCGAAATCTTCTGTTGGAAAACCAATTATCTGATTAGGTATCGGTCTAATACCGGCCTCTAAGGTCCAAAAAAAACTTCTGATATTTGTTTTTCTTGTTGAACCTTTGCCCATTAATTTTAATATTCTGTCATCAAAATGCTCGTAACCATAAACCAAGTGAGCACATCCGGCTTTTGCCATTATTTTTAAGACTTCTGGTTCACATAATGTGGCATGACTAGTTCCAGACCAATGCATACCATCCCATGTTCCATCTTTTCTTTTTTTTGGAACTAAACCATATTCTTTCCAAAGCTTACAGATTTCCTTCATCCAAATTCTTTTTGAAAAAACATCCATCGTCATCAAATTTTCATCTAAAAAATATAGGTAATTTGAATTATATTTGTCTTTAATATATTTTGCTAATTTAACTACGTACTCTGGACTATTATATCTGATTACTCGACTATAGTTTCCAGGATTATCAAATTCAACGTTAACGACTTTTCCATTTTTATCTTTTTTATATCTCATGTCACCAGCAATACCTAAATGATAGCAAAATCTACAAATCAAAGAGCATCCTATGCTAGCGTTTATATCTAAACGTCTAGTAGCTCTCATACCTTCCTCGGAATACATCAAAGCACTATTTTTAAAATATACTTCTTCTAAAGGAAATAAATCATAGGCAGGATATGGAAGGGAGTCTAGATTCTGTAAAAGCTCTCTTTTTGGAGAAATAATATACTCTTTTTCTTTTCTAAGAATTAATCCATTTATTTTATGCCAATCTTTCTTCTTTTGATCTATCATCGATAAAACTTCTGGAAAAGAGATGTATGACTCTCCAATAAAACCAATATCTACCTCGGGTAACCAAGTCATAACTTCTTTTGGTATTGAGGTTAAAACACCACCGCCTAAAGAAATTATAACGTCAGGAAGAAGCTTTCGAGTAAGTCTTATAATTTTTTTAATAGAGGCATATGCTGTTGTAATTCCTCCAATTCCAACAAGATCCCATTTATCAGAGGTTAAAACTTCTTTAATTTGATCATCGTCAGCTCTCCAAGCGTTATGATCGTAAATTTGAACTTCATGGCCTTGTTTCATAATAATTGCAGCAAGTTGTGCCATGCCCATTGGAACATGTTTTGGATCTTCCTCTTCTCTTACCATTGGATTTATAAAAAGAACTTTTGCCATTTATAAGTTTTTATTACAGAATTTTTTTAATGACGTCCACAATATTTTTTTATTAAATAAAATTCCAGCCTGGGAGCAATTTATCGTTGAAGAATCAGTATTATCTACCATCTCAAAAAAGTTCTTTCTATACCATAAATAAACATGATCAGTGTAAAAACTTTTTTTCATATGTGGATTAACTATTTTTTTATAAAATTTTCTCATTTCAATTTTATCTTTCGTAACTTTTTCTATGGCGTCATAATATTGTGTACTAGAGATTGGTGTATCAATATAATACGAATAATCCATTCCTAAAAGAACGATTTTATTAAATCTAAACACTTGATCTGCTATCATCCAAGATGCTGAACCGACATTGCCGCCTGTATTAATTAACGGTAGCTTGTTCATCTTGAATATTTTTTTTGATAAACTATTTTTTTTTTTTATATCATCTAATAATGGATTCCACCAAAACAGTTTAGCTTTAGATTTTAACAGTCTTTGGGCAACTAATTTTGAAGATGACGTACAGATTGCAATTTTTATTTTATAAGCTTGTTTATCAAATAATTTGATCATCTCCCTATTAGATTTTAACTCATTTTGAAATTTAATCTCTAAATCTTGTCTTCTAAAATAATTATCTTTTTGAATAGTTTTTAAATTTAAGGTTTTATCTCCAAACCATCTTGCTATTCTTGTTGGGTGCGGATCTAATGTGACTACCAAATCAGGCACAATTCCTTTATTCAACAAATAATATAATGCGCCATCACAAGCTATTAAGAAAAATTTTTTTCTATGTAATTTAATATATTTTGATTGATCTTCTTTTCTTAAGCTAGGTCCTGATCCAACTACTAGTCCAATTTTATTAGAATATTTACCTCTTAATTTTGCGATAGAAGAACAATTTTTAGTATAAACTTTGTTATATCTGATATTGGAAATTGTATCAGATAAGATACTTTTTAAAGTAACTTGGTTAATTTTTTGATGAATCTTGTTTAAAAATTTCAACTAAAGAAAGATTATTACTCTTTTAAATCCCAATTTATTTTTTTTTTACTAACATACACCATCGAGCCACCGAGTCTCTTTTGTGCCTCTCTCTCAAACTTCATCTCGAGTTCTTCCTCTTGAGAAAGCTTTTTTTTTTTAATTTGATTTTTTAATTTGTAGTTTCCTTTTAACAAACTCATAATATTTAATTTTCAATAATTACCATTATGTATATTTAAAGTCTTTTAAATCGTCAATATCTAATGAATATTTTTTTTTCATTACATAACTAATAGTTTTTTTTGTATAGAAACTTCCCTTAAATTTTTTAAGATTGCATAAATAGATTGCCCCATTAGGTATATAAAAATCTGGAAGCTTTTGTCTAAAACTTGCTTTATTTTTAAAAACAAATTCCAAATTATATTTTTTCTTTTTCATAATCCAACCTGTTTTTATTGGAGCTTCGGTAACTGAAACTAGATTATCTGCTTTATTTTTTGGTATGCTAAAAAAATATTTTAATGCATTATCAATATGAAGGTAATTTCTATAAGGAGAAGTAGCTTGCAAAAGCATTAAATAATCGTACTTTTCATTTCTATTTTTTTTTATCCATTTCACTGCATGAAATATCACTGATCCAATTTTAGCCTTGTCTGTAGACAGTTTTTTTGGCCGATCAAATGGAGCGTCTAATTTCATTTTTTTTGCTAAATTAATTATCTGCATTGAATCTGTTGAAACTAAAACATGGCTAAGATACTTTGATTTTTTTGCAGCCTCTAATGTCCACTTAGCTAAAGGCTTGCCTTTGAAATTTTTTATATTCTTATTTTTAACTCCTTTCGATCCCTTCCTTGCAATTACAAGTCCTAGTATTTTTTTATTTTCCATTATTAAAAAAATTATTTGTCTTGTTGTACTCAGTCCATTGTCCTACATCAAACCAAGAGCTCTGATTAATTGGAAATATACCTATCTTCTTTTTTGATTTCTTTAACTTTTCAATTAATTTTTGAATATCAAAATCTTGATTTCTTGGAATAAAATTTATTGTTGATTTTTTAAAAACATATAATCCTGTATTGATAAACAAATCATAAGATGGTTTCTCTAAAAAATTCTTTAATACGCCTTTACTATTAGTTTCACAAACACCGTATGGGATTTCAAAATTTTTTATTGATGTGACAATAGTTAAATCATAATTGTTTGAAATGTGAAAATCATAAATTTCTTTTAAATTATGATTAATAATAATATCACAATTAATGCTAAAAAAATTTCCAGTCAAATTTTTTTTCAAAAGCTTTAACGATCCGATTGTACCAAGAGGTATATTTTCTTTAACAAAACTTATCTTGATTTTTTTATTATTTTTACTTTTAAAATATGATTTTAATATTTTACTTTTAAAATTCAAAGTAAGAAAAAATTTTTTAATACCAAATAACCTAAAATTATCAATTATATGATCTACTACGGGTTTACCTTTTATTGGAATTAAAGGTTTTGGCAAAACTTCGGTGAATGGTAGTAATCTCTTCCCCATTCCTCCAGACATTATAACAACATTACAATTTTTAATTTTTTCAATTGGTTTTTTTTCTCCAAAAGTTGTTTTCCACGATACAAAGTATAAATATTTATGTGTTTTTGAGTCCAAAACAGGAATCATTATATGATTTTGCTTGATAAGTATTTTTTCTACTTGTTTTTCATTAAATCTGCCTTCTAAAAGATATATTGCATTTTTTTTATAAATTTTATTTATTTTATTTTTTAAATTTACTCCCTTAATAATATTTCTTCTAATATCTCCATCTGTTAATGTTCCAAGAAATTTTGAAAACTTGTTTACGACAATTAAGCTTC